>Ga0247609_10000595_pt1 | contig 48847 bp, 50 predicted proteins | sample 172DNAGHGlowgp2_FD_193487 | JGI IMG/M metagenome (GOLD analysis project Ga0247609, IMG submission 193487) | Sheep rumen microbial communities from Palmerston North, Manawatu-Wanganui, New Zealand - 1728 DNA GHGlow gp2 | ecosystem: Host-associated > Mammals > Digestive system > Stomach > Rumen ... | reverse complement strand
GGGGTTCCACCTCTTCCCATACCGAACAGAGAAGTTAAGCCCGGAAGCGCCGATGGTACTGGGCCAAAACCGGGAGAGTAGGTGCCGCCCCTTTTTTAGGAGGGTCCGTCAGGGAAACTGGCGGCCCCTTTTTTTATGCCCGTATCCGAACAATTCACAATTCATAACCAATAACTCATAACTAAAATTGAGCATTGACCATTACGCATTGAGCATTAAATATATCGTTTTACCACCGTCAATCCGTCGCGTTTGCCAACGACGAAGGAAACGGGAGCATTATCACCTTGCACAAGATTGTCGATATATAATGGATGGTGAAGATAAAACGACAGACATTCAAATGTGTTGCCTTTCTGTAATTTAGAATGTTCAGATTCGATTACGACAAACGAGTTTTCGCCCAAATATTCCAAAACACAACGGCGATTTGGTTGCCATTGAATTTCAACACGTTCGCCATTGTGCAGACTTGATGACAATAATGTGGGATTTATCATTTCGTTGCTCTGGGATTCACTATTTTCTTCCAAATGTCGCCGAAAGCCGTCCCAATCGGAATAACCCAAATAGTGGCTCAGTAAATTGAGCGTTGAAAGACGAGTGGTGTCGGCTCCTTCTATGTAGCCCCACATACGTTTGAGCGTGGTCGGACTTATGTTCTGGTGCAATCGTTCCCAAATGGCACCGACACAAAATTCAAAATCGGCAGGAGTTTTCAACTTCTTGCCGAGAGACCGCTCCAATTCCTTCCGCAGCTCAAATACCTCCGATGAATTTTTCTCTGTTTTCATTTGACACAAAATAAAACAAAAAATCAGACTTTTCGTCAGTCCTTATTAATCCTTTTTGTATTTTCGTCGCGATGAATGTAGAAACCGACATAGACACTTCGGGAATTTTTTCCCCTTTGCATTCCGCCGACGAGGGCGACGGTTTCTACAACTACGTTGAGTTGATCAATAAAGGATACAACCGCATTTTCAAAGCGCAACGTAATGGGAAATGGTATATTCTGAAAGGACTCAGGACCGACGTTGCCGACCGTTCCCAGTATCAGGATTTGCTGGCAAAGGAATTTGACCTGATGAGCCAGATCGACCATCCCAACATTGTGAGGACGCTCTTTTTTGAGAATGATGCCGTCGTTGGAAAATCCATTCTGATGGAATACATCGATGGTGTGTCGCTTGTGGAATTCCAAAAGTCACAACATTCCGCGAAAGAATACGAAAAGATTGTAAATCAAATTCTTGACGCACTTTCCTATGTACATTCCAAGCAAATCATTCACCGTGATTTAAAGCCCGACAACATACTCATTACCAAAAACGGCAACAACGTTAAAATCATTGATTTCGGTCTGTCCGACAGCGATAACTACACTACACTGAAACAACCTGCGGGAAGTCTTTCGTACATTGCCCCCGAACAACTTGCAGGAAATGAGCCATTGGACTGCCGTGCCGATATATATTCGTTCGGCAAAATACTTGAATCACTTCCGTTACCACATTTTTATAAAAAAATAGCACGAAAATGCGTCCGTGAAAATCGCGATGAACGCTATCGTTCTGCCGATGAGATTCTTCGTGCCATTAACTTTGGAGTTACAATGCGGCGTGGTGCGGTTGTTATAAGTTGTGCGATTATAGTTGCCGTTTTGTTTTTATTGTTGATTTTCAATAAAATATCATTTTTTGAAAGACAAATTGAATCGATTCAGGAAGTGCAAAAAAATCAAAACGAACAAATTGTCTTATTGGCTCGGCAGCATGAAATCGTCGGAAACAAAGGACGTTGTTTTTCACTTGTTGACTCTATTTTTTCAGTTTCCTTAACGCAAGGTTCGCTTGTTGTGCGTTTGAAACGCAATCGTGCAAAACTTGGATTTCCAAAGAATGCCCTTTTGCGTTCGTATGCTGATACTATTCCACCGAAAAAAAGTTTTTACAAGGTTGGCTTTGTGTTAGAAGCCATTGACGGGCAAGACAGCATTATATACGTTTCGCAACCGTCGCAAATGGTTGATATGTCTGTCGATAGTCTAATGAACTTAGCCGAGGGGGATGTGTTTTCGGTTTCGTGGAATATTGACGCAGAACGTTTGAAAAATGCAAAACAAATCCGTATCCGATTTGTATTTCAATACGAAAAGGTTAAAAACGCACGGGTTGAATCGTATCTAAAAACATTGGAGTCTATTGCCATATCAATGGAAAATATGGTAGATAGATATGTGAACGAAGGAACATCGTATTCTCTGCTGAAAGACTACGTTGCATTGCAGGAAACAGTGGATAGCGTGCAACGGTATAACGTTCTTGACGATGAACTTGACGAAGAACAGTTCCAAAAATTGAAAGTTCTAGAAAAACGGATAGAACAAAACAACCAAAGAATACGGTTGATACAGAATTTGTCGTATTGATGGGTTACTTTATTCCTTCTGTGAGTTTGTAGAACGGCACGTTGAGTGAAGAGCAGACGCGAACCATAGTTTTAACAGTGAGGTTGGTGTTGCCCGATTCTATTCGGCACATATTGGAGGCCTCGATGTCGCAACGGAGAGCAAGCTCGTGCTGGGTAATTCCCTGTTTTTCACGAATTTGACGAATTCTCCGACCGATTTCCGCATTTATGTCTTTTTCCGAAGCCATTTCCTTTTCTATTTGGTTTTATAAAGAAAATGGTTTATTATTGCATAATAATTATCATATATGATATTATTACTTTTTGTAAAGTGCTGAATAATAAGATGTTTTGAAAAATAATGTCTGAGATGATTTTGATATGGGAATGAAAAAGGACTAAAAAGGACTTTGCGTGGTGGAAAAAATTAAAAGTTATTTGTAGAAAAATGCGAATATGATTGTACTTAGAGCTTATTGAGTTGGGATTTGCTTTTTTAATACTATTATCGATCTGATAAATTGAGGGATATTAAAATAAATAAAATATTATGGCAAGTAAAATTAGAGTTTACGGAAAAGCTCAGAATCGGACAGCATTGGGAATAATCAATGCATATCAAGTGATGTATCCTCATGCAACATTGGAAGATTTTAAGAAAGCTTTTCCAAATGAATTGAACCCCGACTGTGGTTCAAAACAAATTTTTATGACCGAAGAAGAAATTCAAGCACATGTTGCCAAAGGAGATACTTGGTACACACAAGGACAAGGTTATTTTGTTGAAAAAAACGAATGGCTGTATATGCCAAACAAAAGCCGTATGGGAGTTGTTCGTATGTGGACAAAGCCAAGTTTTGAAAGATTGGTTTCACACGCAAAGCAATATGACATTGAAATTGCAGAATTTACTGCCGCCGAAAAAGGTATTGGCAAAAAAGGCGGTTGGCGTTTGGAATATTTAAATGGATATGTTCCGCCTGTACCAACAAAATCAAAAACTTGGTTGTGGGTATTGATTGGAGCGGTTGTAATAATTGCAATACTTGCTCTTTTGCTCATGCGAAGTTGTAATAAAGAGCCACAGGTGGTAGAAAAAGTGGTGACAGTTGTTGATACGGTATACATACAGCAAATAGAAGAAATCGAAAAGAATTTCAATGCTGCGGAATTTGAAAAAGGAAAGACAGAATTAAACGACGCTGCAAAATTTGTTCTTCACGATTTAGCAAAACTGATGGAAAAGCAAGAAAATCTTAAACTTAAAATTGTGGGGCACACTTCGGCTGAAGGCGATGTAAAGTTCAATCAAAAACTTTCAGAAGGACGTGCGAAAGCAGCGGTTGATTTCTTGATTTCACAAGGAATATCAGAAAATAGACTGCAATGGGAAGGAAAAGGAAGTAGCGAGTTAAAAGATTCCGAAAATCCAGAAGCAAATATTAACAGAAGAACAGAATTTATAATGATTGAATAAATAATTAAGACTATGGCAGTACAAAAAACAGCATCAGGGAGAGTTGACAAGCGTACAAAGGAATACAAAGAAATGGTAGAACGAGCTCAAAAAGCACGTGCATCACAAAAAACAACTTCAATTGCGAAGAAATCTTCATCTTCAGCCCCCAAACGAGCCGATGGAAAACTCGACAAACGAACAAAAGAATATAAAGAGGTTGCAGAACGGATGGCAGAAGTTCGCAAAGCAAAAAATAGTCTAAAAAACAAGATTAAAAGATTATTCAAATAACTCATTATTAATTATTAAAATTTATTCATTATGGCAGAAATTTCAGTAAGTGGAAAAATGAAGGTAAAATCATTAAAAAATGATTTTAAAAAGGCTTTTGGAGCAACATTGCGTGTATATCAAAGCGTAAGTGGCAAAGGACGGTTTGCCGATGACGACGCGACTTTAGCTTCAATTCGTGCTGAGGGAGCAAAAGGTGGCGAACTTGCTGTTAAAGGCAATATGTTAGTTGGAAATTTTGAGAAGAAATTTGCTGAGATGTGGGGGATAGGAGTCCAAGTAGCAAATGCAAATGATACAGCTTTGGCAAAAGACGATGTAACTCTTACTCAAGCCGGTAAGTAAATGATTCAAAAGCCGATGCGAATGTGTCGGCTTTAATTTTTATGAAATATGGATAAAGTTCAAAGAATACTGAATCTTATTACGGCAATAAAAATCTTTGACGAAGGAAATTCTGGCTACGCTGTAGGCAAATGGGATTAAAAAATTATGGCAAGTTATATTATAAAAACGAAAGAACATGAATTCAAAAAGGAATTTGAATATCTGACTGATGTTACTGACGAACTTGACAAACTTCAACATTCAAGGTTTAACATCAACACAATTAGAGAAATAACATTGTGGAAGTTGGATAGGTATGTTTGTATGAGTGACGATGCGATAGAAAAGCTTAATTCCGTACAGTCATTAAAGAAATTAGACGAAGAAAAGACAATCATTGTGTTAAAAGCTTTGCTCAAATCGAAGGGGGTAAGACTACCTATGGCTTCTACCTATTTACGATTTATAAACCCGCAAGTTTATCAAATAATTGATGCTCGAGCATATCGTGCTGCATTTGATTATACCAAACAAGAAACTCTATCTAATAAAAACGAAAAACAGTTGATTATTACATATATAAAATATCTTCAAAAACTTCGTGATATTGCTCAAACTGGCTATCATGGTCTGGATGTGAGATTCGAGGATTTAGATCGCTTCCTTTACGATATTGACAAAGATGCAGGATTTGAAGTTAAGGATATATTTCCTTATGAAAAAACAAAATTATCCCAATTGGAAAATTTAATTAATAAATACAAACAAAATAAAATCCTCAATGGCAAATAAACAACTTAAATTATAATACAATGGAAAAGAAAAATTTTATTAAACAAGAGAATGGAAATCTTAGCTTTTACAAAGCTTTGATAATGCTATTTTTGTTCTTGATGCCAACATTACGTATCTCGGCAGAATCATTCCCTGCATGCAAGAATGCATATGTTAATGATTATGCGAACATCCTTTCAAACGAACAATTGCAGCAATTACGTGATGATGTGAAAAGTATGTGTGATTACTATTCCACAAAGATTGTAGTTGGCATTGTTCCTTCTTTTGGTCAGTATTCTATAGATGAATATGCTAAACAAATAGGACAGATGTGGAATGTCACCCAAAACGATGGGATGCTCATATTGGTAAAACCAAAATCTGATGTAGAAAATGGAGAAGTGATATTGCTCCCAAGTCCTGATTTAAGCGATGTTTTAACATCTGAAGTTTGTAATGAGATCGTACATAAGAATATGATTCCACATTTTAAAGAGAATGATTATTATGGTGGTATTCAAGCTGTTTTAGTATATATGAACAATATGTCTGATGAAAATCAATCGCAAACTGTTGCTCCTTCTTTGTCGTCAAACGAACAGACTTCTGATTATCCCAGTTGGATTTGGATTGTTATAGGAGTAGGGGGGCTGTTGCTCGTTGTTTTATTTTTCCGAGACAAAAAAACTTCAGAGGAAGAAGATGATAGTTTCGAAGACAAAAAATCTGAGTATAGAAATAGAAATACGAAAAAAGAATCAAGAATAATGTATGAGGAAGAAAGTGATGATGACTACGAAGAGGAAGATTATGACACATCGCAACATGATAATATGAACCCGACGGAGGTTTTTTCAATGATTTCAAAAATCAAAGAAATGGATTCCGAAGAAGGTATATCAGGTGATATTTTTTCTAAGGTCAAAAATATTAAGAAAATCAAGAAAACAGCAAGAATTGTTGCAGGAGTCGCAGCAGTAGGAGGAGCTGCTTATGCAGGAAAGAAACTTTATGATAAATATAAAGATAAAGAGAATGATTCCTCTACTGACAGTAACCCCCAATTAGGTAATGGAAATACAAATACAAAGCCAAAACTTGGTGGTGAAAATACAAAACCAAAACTTGGGGGAGAAAACGCAAAGCCAAAACTTGGAGGGGGAAACATAAAGAAACCAAAATTAGGGGGAGACTCAAATTGGGGAAGCGATTTGAGTGATTTACTAAACTTCGGTAGTAAATCAGATTCCAATAATAATAGTTCGGCAAAAGGATGTTGGTAATAAAAAAATGTAACTATGGCATTTCTTTTTTGGCTATGGGATTTTATTTCACCTATTTTATTTTTCTTTAGCTTATATTACATTGTTAAAGAGGATACTGATTATTCTGATTTGATAACAATTTTTTCTCTTGGCGGAGTCTTTTTTGTTATAGGATTATTTATAGGGGTTGTAAGATGGAAATACGACGTTCCGCCCAATTGGTATTGGAGAAAAAGTAGTGTTGAATTGGCTGGAAGCAAAATCGGAACTTGTATTGGCTCTGGAATATCTTTTTTCTTTCTTCCAGCAGCTATAGCCCAAATAATTTCTTTATTGTAAATGTTTAATCAAGATAGTGGTAATTAAAAACCGAGGGCTCAATGGGATATAACGGAGAATTAATATTATGGCAAAGGCTGATTATATTTGTAAAAATTGCAAAGAAGTTCAAACAGAACATTTTTTTTAAACTCTTTATAAGTATATGTGTCCGCAATGTGGCACAATATGTGAAAAATGTATTGACACATATTGGTTCAAATCTCCAACTTGTAAGAAATGTGGCTCCAAAGTGCTAAGTTACATCTTTAAATGTGGTCGTTGGACTAAATTTTAAAGTTTATTTTATATGTTCAAGAATAATGACAGAGAACCTGCAATCTCGGATGACGCAGTAAAAACACTGATAGAACAAAATCGTTATCAGGAAGGTGCCGATATGGAAACTATGTTCGGTATGTATAATGCATTGTGTGATATTGACTTGGAAAATTTAAGTAAAACACAGAGTGATAAAATACATAGTGCAAAATTGCTTTTTGTCAACAATATAAATTTACCAAAAGAAAATAAAGATGAGTTGTTGAACTTTATTACGCATTCGTTGTTGTATATAAGAACATCAACAGGACAGGATGCACTCAAGGTCGTGTCGAAAATAGGATTTGCGACGTTGAAGACAGTTTCTGTGGCTGGCAAGATTGCTACATTAGGTATGGGAAGCAAAGTTCTTAATAATGTTGAAAAAGTTGTAAACAAGGCCATGACGACAGATTCTCTTGAACTTGTAAATGTATGGCGTATAAAGCTTTATTCCGCATTTAAGTATGCAAAAGAACTTGAGGGCAGTTCACTTAACAAGGACAAACATTTTGTTGATAGATTGAATGAGTTAAGGAAGCAATACGAAGAAATGTAGAACTTATGTTTTTTAATAGTAAAATGAAAAAAGATTTTTTTTATTTGGGATTAATCTCAATCGTGTTTTTTTCGGCTTGTGACAAGTTTTCATCATCTTCTCAAAGTTTGCAGGATAAGTTTGATGCAAAGTCGCAAGAATTGGTTAGTACAGAATTAGGAACAGTTGAATATACCGTAAAAAAGATTATAAGAGCAGATGATTCTATGGATTGGTACACGGTAGGAGATAGAAAAATCTTGTTTTCGTGCAAGGCAACTTTAAAGGCAGGTGTAGATCTGAACAATTTTACAGCGGAGAACGTTGTTATAGATGAGGCAAACAAGTCCGCAATAGTTACTCTTCCTCACGCAAAAATGCTTTCAATGAATATGTCTCCAGAGGATATTAAACTTGAATATCAGAATGTTGGAATGTTTCGTAGCGATTTTACGGCAAAAGAAAGAGATGCCTTGCTTGAACAAGGTGAAGCAAGTATAAAGTCATCTGTTGATGAATTAGGGTTAATTAAGGATGCAGAAAAAGAAGCTTCTGCTTTTATGGAGAATTTCCTGACGCAGATAGGTTTGCAAACTGTAACGGTTAAATTTGAATAAAATAATGGAAACGGACACGTTAAAAACATCTAAAGAAAATCAATTAGATAAAGGTACTATGAATGTTATAACAAATACAAAAAAGATTTTTATAGGAGTATGCTTGGGTATTGTTCTTGCCTTAGGAGTTGGTGTTGCTGTGTTTTTATCCTTTAAAGATGAATCTGGGAGTGAATTAAAAATCGATAATACAGCAAATATTGTTACTGGTATAAAGAAAATATCAGAGTTTAATGTAATTACTTTTTATGAAGAGTTGGTACTAAAGGAGAAGAAAGATACCAAAGTATTTTTTGAACAAGTCAGTACAACAAATGAAATAGTAATAGTAGCAAAAGGAACGGTTCGTGTAGGTTTTGATTTATCTAAGGTGAAAGAATCTGACATTGTCGCCAAGGGAGATACTTTAACCGTAATTGTTCCGTCTGTTGAAATATTTGACATTATTGTAAATCCATCTGATTTTGAGATCTTTTTTGAAGATGGTAGCTGGTCTCATGAAGAAGTGACTAAAATAGAAAGTAATGCGAAATCAAGATTGAAAGAAGATGCAATCAATAATAACATTTTAAATAAAGCAAATGAAATCGGTATAGAAAAGTTAGCTTCGTTTTTCAAATCATTCGGATTTAAGGTTGTAAACATAACCATAAAGGATTCTTATGACGAAGAAAATACAGATGAAGTATCAGACAATAAATAAACAATTTATCATACAAATATGAGCAAGGAGTATTATCGAAAAAAAATAATTGATCTTCGGACGGCAATGCAGAAGGAAAAAGATGCAAAGAAGAAAGATAATGAATATTATGCACGTATGATTAAGAGTGCAAGTTCTCCTTCTTCAAAAGCAATGTATCGAAAATCAAAGGTTGATCATGCTGCGCGTCACGATAGGGCTATAGAATCTTATAAACGGCAAATTGAATCGGCAAAAAATAGTCTTAAACGAGAAAAATAAGTGCATTATGTCACAAATGATCAATTATGGCAACGAACTGATTCGTTGCTCGGATAAAGGAATTGAATATTCTACTAATGAAGGAATTTTTTGGACAAGAAGATATTCTGGGACATCGTGTGGACAATTCAAGGATTTAATTGTTTTGGGTACGGAAATTATTGCTGCCACAACCAAAGGTGTTTATTCTTCATCAAATAAAGGAATCTCATGGGGTCGCAGATATTCTGGTTCATCATGTGGCGAATTTCAGAGTTTAATGGTGAATGGTTCCGAAATATTAGCTAACACAGATAAAGGGGTATATCGCTCAACAAACAAAGGGATAAGTTGGATACGACGATAATCTTTTTGTAAAAAAAAGTCACTAATACTAAAGGTGAATAGATTAGAATAGTCATTGATTTATGCAGTTAACATCTCAAATCTGAGGTGTATTTTGTGGTTGCAGATGGCAAAACGGTAGTTGTTTCGGTACGGTAATTTCGTAGAGACGCGATTAATCGCGTCTCTACAAATCGTTGGAAATAAAAATGTTATAAATTAAAGGTCGTCGTAAGGCGGCCTTTTTTAATGCGTAATGCTCAATGGTGAGAAGCCTCACTTCTTTCGGCATGACGGTCGTGGTGGGGAATAAGAAAAAATGCACGTCTTTTCGAGCGAAGCGAGAAATCTTCGTATGTTATTTCTCAATCCTAAAACCTACTGGTTTTCGTTCTTCGAATTGTTTTTTCATGGCGTTTTCTGCTTGCAATTCCGCAAGGGTTTGGTTTATCAGTTCCAGTTGTGCGGTGGTGTCGTCGTTTATGTCATTTTGGGTTTGCAACACGTTTTCTATGTAATCGTTAAGTTTTTCAATTCGGAGAGAGAGATTTTCTATTTTAAGATTTATGTTGTTGGTGTTTGGCAATGCTTTTCTAATTGCCACAAATGCCCTTGTTATTGATACGCTTGTTTGTATTGCAATGTCACTTCGTAAAACCGACGCAAGCATCACCACTCCGTGTTCTGTAAAAGCGTACGGAATGGCGTTTTTGGGGCGTTTCGATGATGTTGTCATCACAATTTGTGATGACATATTGTTCCATTCTTCAGAATTCAATCGAAACATGAAATCGTCGGGAAACCGTTCAATGTTTCTTTTTACAGCTTGATTTAATGTTCTTGTTTCCACTTGATAGAACGATGCTAAATCAAGGTCGAGCATTACTTTTTGCCCACGAAATTCGTAGATTTTTGCTTTAATGTTGTCAACCGAAATGGGTTGAACGGCTTGCAGATTCTTTATTATGTAATTGTTTATATGTTAATGCAAATGTATTGAAAAATGCCAAAACGCCAATGGAATGATTTGAAACCTCAAGATTGGAGTGTGTTGTGGTGTTAGATAACAAAAAAGGCTGTCACAATGTGGCAGCTCTACAATCAAAATCAAACGTATAAAGGGCGGAAGAGATTCTGTCCATTATTGTTAATATTTAGAGAATCAATTCCCCGAATATTATAATATTTGGAGAATAGATTCCCTGAATATTGCGTTTTCAAGAATAATTACTTATTTTTGTAAAAATTAGATTATGATTCAAAGGCAATTATTCGATGTATTAAAACGTTTGATGAATACTGGGAAAGCCATTGTGCTCATTGGTGCTCGTCAAACGGGAAAAACAACGTTGTTGAAGGAGTTGGTGAAAGACGGGAAAAATGTACAATGGTTAGATGCGGACGACATTACAAACAGAAATCTTATTTCTAACCTCACCATCAGCAAGTTACCATCATTGTTCGGGAATAATGATATTGTTGTGGTTGATGAAGCGCAACGAGTTGAAAATATTGGATTGCAAATGAAATTGATAACAGACAATCTTCCAAACGTTCAGTTGTTGATTACAGGCAGTTCCGCCTTTGAATTGGCTAACCGAATTAATGAACCGCTTACTGGAAGAAAGTGGGAATACAAATTATATCCATTTTCTTTTTTTGAATTACAACAACATTTTGGCACGGTGAATGAAATAAAAAATCTTCCGTTGCGTTTGGTGTATGGTTGTTATCCCGATGTGGTTAACAATACAGGAAACGAAAGGGCCATTCTATCGCAATTGACAAATAGTTATTTGTATAAGGACATATTAGAATGGGAGAGAATAAAACATCCCGATAAACTTGTAAAGTTATTGCAATCGCTCGCATTTCAGGTTGGTAGCGAAGTTTCGTATTCAGAACTGGCGAATAGTGTGGGAATGGACAAAGCGACAGTGGAGAAATATATAACACTTTTGGAACAAATTCAGGTTATTTTTCGTTTAGGTTCTTTTAGCAGAAATCTTCGCAATGAGTTGAAGATGAGCAAGAAAGTGTATTTCTACGACAATGGCATTCGTAATGCGTTAATCGGAAATTTCAACGATATTGCTTTGCGTGATGACCAAGGCAAGTTGTGGGAAAACTATATGATTAGCGAGTTAAAGAAAAAACACGAATATACAGGAGATTACGCATTGACTTACTTTTGGAGAACCGTTCAACAACAAGAAATAGACTATTTGGAAGAAAAAGACGGCGTATTAATGGCGTATGAATTTAAATGGAATCCAAAGAAAAAGGCGAGGGTTTCCAAAACATTCCTAAATGCATATCCTAACTCGAACGTGATTACAATCACTCCAGAAAACTACTATGAAGTTTTGATATAGCAAGCAAGTAAAACCTCAAGTCGGGCGTGTGTTTTGTGATGGTGGATGGTGAAACGGTAGGCGTTTCGGTGCAATAAACGACGGTGGTATTTCCGTAGAGACGATGTGCACATCGTCTCTACAAATCATTGGAAACGAAAATGTTATAAATTAAAGGTCGTCGTAAGTCGGCCTTTTTTAATGCTCAATGCGTAATGTTCAATGGTGAGAGGCCTTACTCCGTTCGGCATGACGGTTGTGGTGGGGAATAAGAAATCTGTTTGTGTTACTGTACAATTGTGCGTTGCCGACGAACGAGGTGAGGCAAGAAATCTCTGTAAGGATATTTGATTTGGTATTTGTGTGGGAAAATCATACTTTTGTAACACTACAAAAATGAATAAAACTATGGATGAAAAAAGAGGACAAATACTGCTTTATCAAACCCCCGATGGCACATCAAACATCGAGGTTCATCTGCAAAACGACACCGTTTGGCTGAATTTGGAGCAAATGGCGGAGTTGTTTCAACGCAACAAATCAACAATCTCACGACACATTAAGAATGTATTTGATGAAGGAGAACTTGAACAAGAAGTGGTAGTTGCAAAATATGCAACTACCACTCAACATGGCGCTATTGCGGAAAAACTGCAAACGCATTTAGTTGATTATTATAATCTTGACATGATTATCAGCGTGGGCTATCGTGTTCATTCGTATCGTGGTGTGCAATTTCGCATGTGGGCGACGAGAGTGCTGAAAGAATACATAGTAAAAGGGTTCGCTCTCAATGATGACTTGCTGAAACGTGCAGGCGGAGGTAATTATTTTGATGAATTGTTGGCTCGCATTCGCGATATTCGTTCGTCGGAAAAGGTCTTCTACCGAAAGGTTCTCGAAATCTATGCCCTCAGTATAGACTACGACCCACGTGTAGAGATAACTCAACAGTTTTTCAAAACAGTACAGAATAAAATGCATTATTCCGTGCATGGGCATACGGCAGCGGAGATAATTTATGAACGAGCCGATGCTCAAAAAGATTTTATGGGATTGACCACGTGGGCTGGGGGTATGCCACAAAAATCAGATGCGGAGATTGCAAAAAATTATCTTTCGCAGGATGAAATTACTTCGCTTAATCGAATTGTAAGTTTATATCTTGATTTTGCCGAATTGCAGGCCGAGGAGCATCGTCCAATGTATATGAAAGACTGGATTGCAATTCTTGACGATTTTCTGCGTATTTCTCGAAAAGATATTCTTACTCACGCAGGAAAGGTATCCGCACAATTAGCAAAGGCAAAGGCCGATGCGGAATACGACAAATTTAAGGAACGGACACAAAACGAACTGACACCTGTAGAAATCCATTTTATTGAGCAATTTGAACGCGAGCAGAAAAAAATGGGTATAAGCAATAATAAATAGAATGTAAAACCTTGCAAAGGTAAAGCTAAAAATTGGTGTGTATTTTGTGGTGAGATGCCTCACTCCGCTCGGCATGACGGTTGTGGTGGGGAATAAGGGAAATGCACGTTATTTCGAGCGAAGCGAGAAATCTGTTTGTGTTGCTGTACAATTGTGCGTTGCCGCCGAACGAGGTGAGGCAACAAATTTGAAAGGATATTCAAAATACATTCTTATTTTTGTAAAAAATAACAATAATGAAATATAGATATAAAACAGTTGGAACGTGTAGTCAACAGATTGAATTTGAAATAGATAACAACATTCTGAAAAATGTTCGCTTTTATGGCGGTTGTAATGGTAATTTGCAGGGAATTAGCAAATTAGTGGAAGGAATGCCTGTTTCTGAAGTAATAACGCGTTTGGAAGGTATTCCGTGTGGAATGAAGTCAACTTCTTGTCCTGACCAATTGGCAACCGCATTGAAAAAAGTGTTGGAAAAACATGGCGAAAATGCGTAATCCGCTTTGTTTCAGAATAATTGTTTGAGATATTCCTTTGCTTCGGGACCTTCGTTGCAAAGGAGGTCTAAAATGCTGAGATTTGGTACAAAATCAAATTTGTCTTCGAAAACTTGCGTATAGCGTGGCGTGTCTATTAAAGGCCGTATTTTCGGTGAAATGGAATACCGAAAATCGTCGGATTGTGTGTCCGGTTTTGTGAAATCGTTTGTGAAAGAACAATCACATTGAATATGAAGCAATTGCAAAATACAATTTAGTAATTCAAGATTGTAGTCAATCAAAAATGAGAATTGTTGTGTGAAAAATCGTTCGAAATCTTCTTTGTAATATTCAAAATAAGGCGATGAATTGTATGCGGAACAGATTGCGTTCCAATGTTCCGCGTTCCAGCGGTCATGGTAGGCTATCCGCACATCTTTGAGCAATGTTTTGCTTCCAGCATCCTTTTCCAACGGCATAATCAAGTCGAGGGGACCGTTAGCCGAGAGGATGGTCGCACGGTTGCGGTATGTTTGCTTCTTATAATGCTCCCAAATTTCAATTTTCGCCGAGCCATATTTGTAGAGTAGCGCAACGTATTGAATAGGGGGAAGATATGCTGTAGAGAGAAGCATTAATCCTTATGGATTACGTTGAACATTCGGCTCCAACGGATATTTGAGGGGAACGATTTGTTTTGTTCTGACGAGAACCAGATTATCATTGCTTTGCCCACTATGTGGTCTTCTGGGACGAATCCCCAAAAGCGGGAATCCTGCGAATTGTCGCGGTTGTCGCCCATCATCCAATAGTAGTTTTGCTTAAAGGTATAAGTAGTTGCAAGAGAATCGTTTATGTAGATGTTATCACCTTCAATCCGTAGTGTGTTTGCTTCGTACAGTTCAACGATTCGTTTGTATAATGGTAAATTGTTAACCGTCAATGGAATTGTAACGCCAGCTTGTGGAATCACAATCGGACCAAAATAGTCCTTGTTCCAGTTGTAGCGTGGGTCTTGTGGAAAACATTCCTTATAGCGGAATCCATTTGGAAATTCTCCTTTTGTGATTTTCTTTACCGACGAGTATGATTGTAGTTCCTGGACTTGTTTTTCGTTCAGCAACATAATGTAGCCATTGCGTTTGTAGCCGTATTCGCGGATGCCGAGTTTTTCAAAAATGGCAGGTTTAAGAGGGGCGGAGGTTTCCACATCGTAACGGAATTGGATAGTTGGAATTTCCTTTTGAGGTTTCCCATTGATAATTGCCTTACCACCAACGATTTGCAATGTGTCGCCAGCAACTGCTATACATCGTTTTATGTAGTTTTCGCGTTTGTCGAGTGGACGGACAACAATGGAATCTTTAAAATATTCAAAGAAACAGTCTTCCAAATTGTTGTTTCTCATACAGATAGAACGCAGACGCATATAGTCGCGTTGCGAAATTGGGAACAGCGTTGTGTCTTCAAGAAAATCCCGTTTTATTTGGTAATAACTCTGGCTTTGACGGGTGAGAATCACTGTGTCGCCTTCGGGGAAGTTAAATACCACAATGTCGTCGTTTTTCAGGTCATCGAATCCGCCCATTCGTTCGTAGGGGCGTTCCCACGCTTCGGAGTATGATTTTTTCATTCCATTTGAAAACGGCATTGAATGGTGCACAAATGGAAATGAGAGCGGGGTCATTGGTTTTCGGGGACCGTAGTTGCATTTGCTTACAAACAGGTAGTCGCCAACCAACATTGTACCTTCCATAGAGGACGTTGGAATTGTGTATGCTTCGAAGAAGAAAATTCTGATGAACGAAGCGGCAATCACGGCAAAAATAATAGCGTCAACCCAGCCCATTAGCCATTTACCGAACACAGTTTTCGGCTTATAGATTTTCCAAAAAGCCCAAGGTACTTTTTTCGTGATACACAAGTCGAAAATTACTCCCAAACCAAGCAACCACCAAAAGTTACCGAGCCAAATCACAAATAGAATCCAGCAGATGGCTGAAATGCCAAAAATGAACCATTTGTTTGACAGAAAATCTATAATTTTTTTCATAATCTTTTGATTATTAGATGTCTAATAAATCCTTCATACCAAACACGCCTTTTTTCCCTTGAATGAATTCGGCAGCCAAAACAGCGCCGAAGGCAAGACCACGGCGAGATTTTGCGGAATGTTTGATTTCCAACGTGTCGTCGGCGGAATCGTATTCCACAATGTGTGTTCCCGGCACTGTGCCAAGTCGTTTCGACACTACTTGCAGTTCGTCGGTTGATTTGAATTCATTGAGGCGCCATGTCTTTTTACGTTCCACATTTGCAAGAATGTCGTTCGCAATTGTGATGGCGGTTCCGCTTGGCGCGTCAAGTTTTTGGTTATGGTGAACTTCCTCCACGCACAAATCATATTGTGGAAATTTGTTCATAATGGCTGCTAATTTTCGGTTCAATTCAAAGAAAATATTGACACCGAGGCTATAATTAGACGAGTAGAAGAACGCATTTCCTGTTTGTTTGCAGAGCGAAGCAATTTCGTCGTATTTGTCGGTCCAGCCTGTTGAGCCGGAAACTACGGGAACTCCGGCTTTGAAACATTGCAGATAGTTATTATAGGCTGTGGCAGGTGTGGTGAATTCAATCACAACATCGGCTTTTTGCAGATTTTCGATAGTGAAATCTTGTTGGTTGTTGATGTCAATTGTGAGAACGATTGAATGACCGCGTTCGATAGCGATTTTTTCAATTTCCTTTCCCATTTTTCCGTATCCTACAAGTGCAATTTTCATAACTATGTGCTATTAAAAAAAAGGGAAGCACAAGGGCTTCCCTCTATTTACAAATATGTTAATTTATTTTTGAGCAATTTTTACAACAGCTTCGAAAGCTTCTGGATTGTTCATTGCTAAGTCGGCAAGAACTTTACGGTTCAACGTGATGTTGTTCTTTGCCAATGCACCCATGAATGATGAGTAGTTCATACCGAACGTACGTACACCAGCGTTGATTCTTTGAATCCACAAAGCGCGGAAACTTCTTTTTTTAGCTTTTCTGTCTCTATACGCATATTGCAAACCTTTTTCCAAGGTGTTTTTCGCAACTGTATAGACATTTTTTCTTGCACCAAAATTTCCTTTGGTTTGTTTTAAGATTTTTTTTCTGCGTGCTCTTGACGCAACATTGTTTACTGATCTAGGCATACCTTTTACATTTTTAATGATTCGCGACTATTGTTAGTTCTTTGGGGCTGAATCATTGTTACACAATTAATTAATTAAATAGTGAGCATTGTTTTTACGCTCTTTACATTTGTTTTGTCAACAGTTGTGGCATAACGAAGGTTTCTTTTTTGCTTCGTTTCCTTTTTTGTTAACAAGTGACTCTTAAACGCTTTTTTGCGTTTGATTTTACCAGTACCCGTCAATGTGAAACGTTTTTTTGCACTGGATTTAGATTTCATCTTAGGCATTTTACTTCACTTATTTTATAGTTAAACAATTATTTTTTCTTTGATATTGGAGACAAGAAAATAAACATTCTTTTCCCTTCCAATTTCGGTTCCTGGTCCAAACGTGCCACATCTTCCAAATCCTTGATGAAACGTGTAAGAACTTCAGTACCTTGTTCTTTGTATAATATCGAGCGACCTTTGAAGAACACGTAAGCCTTAACTTTTGCGCCTTCCGCAAGGAATTTTTGCGCATGTTTCAGTTTGAATTGGTAATCGTGTTCATCTGTTTGCGGTCCAAAACGAATTTCCTTGACTTCAACCTTCGCGCTGTTCGCCTTGATTTCCTTTTGTTTTTTCTTCATTGAATATAAAAACTTTTGGAAATCAATTACACGACATACAGGTGGTTCGGCGTTTGGCGAAATTTCAACCAAATCCAAATTCTGGTCATCGGCAATTTTCAGTGCGTCAAAAATGGAGTAAACACCTTGTGTTACATTGTCACCCACTAACCGCACTTCGCGTGCCCGAATGCTGTGGTTGATTTTAAAGTTGTCTGCTAAATCGTTAGCTGCCATGTATTCGTTTTATCTCGTTTATATTCTTATTTTAATTCGTTCATTTGTTCATTCACTTCGGCGGTGATTGTTGCTATGAATTCTTCTATTTTCATAACTACAGCCGCGTTTCCTTCGCCTTGTTTGCGTACGGAAACGGTTCCGTCGTTTTGTTCATTTTCGCCAACAACAATCAAGTATGGTATGTGTTTCAGTTCGTTATCGCGAATTTTCTTACCTACCTTCTCATTTCTGTCGTCAATGAGCGTGCGAATATCGGAATTATTTAACAAATTCAAAACTTTTTTTGCATAATCATTGTATTTTTCGCTTACAGGAATGATTACAGCTTGGTCTGGAGTCAGCCACAATGGGAATTTTCCTGCTGTATGCTCAATCAACACAGCAACGAAACGTTCCATTGAACCGAATGGCGCACGGTGAATCATCACTGGACGTTCTTTTGTGTTTTCGCTTGTAATGTATTCCAAATCAAAGCGTTTTGGTAGATTGTAGTCAACTTGGATTGTTCCCAATTGCCAACGTCTGCCAAGAGCGTCGCGAACCATAAAGTCAAGTTTTGGACCGTAGAATGCAGCTTCGCCATATTCTACAATAGTGTTCAGACCTTTTTCGGCGGCAGCTTCAATGATAGCTTTTTCAGCACGTTCCCAGTCTTCGTCGCTACCTATATATTTAGTTGTATTGGTTTTGTCGCGCAATGAAACTTGTGCCTCGAATTTGTCGAACTTCAACGCCTTGAAAATAATGTTGATAATGTCGATTACCTTCAAGAATTCGTCTTTCACTTGGTCGGGACGACAGAAAATGTGTGCGTCGTCTTGTGTGAATGAACGAACACGCGTAAGTCCATGTAATTCACCACTTTGTTCGTAACGATACACCGTTCCGAATTCTGCACAACGGAATGGCAAATCTTTGTACGAACGAGGTGTATTCTTGTAAATCATACAGTGGTGAGGACAGTTCATTGGTTTCAACAAATACACTTCGCCTTCTTCAGGAGTTGTGATTGGTTGGAAACTGTCTTTTCCATAGTGATCCCAGTGACCTGATGTTACATATAAATTCTTTCCACCAATATGTGGAGTAATAACTTGCTGATATCCAAAACGTTTTTGGATTTTCTTTAACGCATCTTCCAAACGGAGACGTAAATCCGTTCCTTTTGGTAACCAAATAGGAAGACCTTTACCCACTAAATCAGAGAACATGAACAATTCCATTTCCTTGCCGATTTTGCGGTGGTCGCGAAGTTTCGCCTGCTCAAGTAATTCAAGATACTCGTCAAGCATTTTCTTCTTTGGATAGGTTATACCATATATACGTGTCAACTGTTTGCGTTTTTCATCGCCACGCCAGTATGCGCCGGCAATGCTGGTAAGTTTCACCGCTTTGATTGGCTCCGTGTTTGGCAAGTGCGGACCACGGCACAAATCGGTGAAGGAACCTTGCGTGTAGTATGTGATTTTTCCGTCTTCCAAATCGTTGATTAGCTCAACTTTATAGATCTCGTTTTTGTCACCAAAATATTTCAGCGCTTCAGCTTTCGGCACATCTTTGCGGATGTATTCGTTTTTCTGGCGCGCAAGTTCCAGCATTTTGTTTTCTATGGCGGTTAAATCCTTTTCTGTCAATGTTATATCGCCAAGGTCAACATCGTAGTAGAAACCATTTTCTATAGCTGGACCAATACCGAATTTCACATTTGGATAGAGAGCCTGCAAAGCTTCTGCCAACAAGTGCGCCGAAGAGTGCCAAAAAGCATGCTTTCCTTCTTTGTCGTCGAATTTATGGAGTGCGATAGTCGCGTCGTCGGTTATGGCGCGGGTCAAATCCCAATCCATTCCGTTCACAGTGGCAACAACAACTTCGCGTGCAAGCTGTGGACTCAAACTTTGTGCTATTTCCAGCGGTGTCACACCGTTGTTATATTCTTTTACACTCCCGTCGGGAAAAGTTATTTGTATCATTATACTAATTTTTTTCGCGTGCAAAATTAGTAAAGATTTGAGAATCTGATTGCTTTTTCCACTCTTTTTTTCAATTTCTCTTTTTCCTTGTTAAAAATCGTTTTGAAAAACTTTCGGAAAACGTTCCTTAATAAAATTTTATTCTTAAATTTGCGCAAATTTTTTTGAAAGGAACGATTAGTTAAAAAAGATATGGGAGAAGCGGTATTCTTAATGATTGTGGGCATGGTGACGGTGTTTACCGTCCTGCTTTTAGTGGTTGGAATTGGTAATGTAATCATTCGTTTTGTGAATAGATTTTTGCCAGAGGAAGTTGCGGCAAAACCAGCTACTTCGGCAGCGCCGGCAATCAATCCAAATGTGTATTCGGCAATTTGCTCCGCTGTTTCTACTGTTACGGGCGGCAAAGGAACCGTAGTCGATGTTAAGAAATTGTAATTGAAATAATAACATATAAATATAGTAAGATACAATGGGTAGAGAAATTAAATTTTCTTTGGTTTACAGAGATATGTGGCAAAGTTCTGGAAAGTACCAGCCACGTGTTGACCAATTGGTTCGTATAGCTCCTGAAATCATCAATATGGGATGTTTTGCCCGTGTTGAGACAAACGGTGGTGGCTTTGAACAGGTGAATTTGTTGTATGGTGAAAATCCTAATAAATCTGTTCGTGCGTGGACAAAACCATTCCACGAAGCAGGTATTCAAACTCACATGCTCGACCGTGCGTTGAATGGCTTGAGAATGAGCCCGGTTCCTGTAGATGTGCGTAAGTTGTTCTACAAGGTGAAAAAAGCTCAAGGAGTTGATATTACTCGTTGTTTCTGCGGTTTGAACGATACTCGCAATATTATTGATTCAATAAAATATGCGAAAGAAGCTGGCATGATTGCTCAGGCAACTATGTGTTTGACGGTTTCTAAAGTTCACACTGTTGAATATTACTGCAACTTGGCAGACGAACTTGTTGCCGGCGGTGCAGACGAAATCTGTATGAAGGATATGGCTGGTATCGGCCGTCCTGTTTCGTTGGGTAAGATTGTTTCGTATATCAAATCAAAATATCCAAACCTTACGATTCAATATCACGGTCAAACTGGTCCTGGTTTTACTCCTGCTTCTATTTTGGAAGTTGCAAAAGCTGGTTGCGACATCATCGACGTTGGTATGGAACCACTTTCGTGGGGTACAGGTCACGCCGATGTGATTATGGTTCGCGAAATGTTGAAAGACGCCGGTTTTGACGTTCCTGAAATCAATATGGCTGCTTATATGCGTGCCCGCACGTTGACTCAAGAATTTATGGATGATTTCTTGGGTTACTACATTCCTGAATCTAACCGTCGTTTGACTTCGTTGTTGATTGGTTGTGGTCTTCCGGGCGGAATGATGGGTAGTTTGATGAACGATTTGACAACAAACTTGGAAAGCATCAACAAATCGCGTGCAAAACAAGGAAAACCAGCATATACGACTGACGATTTGATGGTGAAGATGTTCGACGAAGTTGCATACGTTTGGCCACGTGTAGGTTTCCCTCCACTTGTGACTCCGTTCTCTCAATATGTAAAGAACTTGGCTTTGTTCAACCTTATGCAGCTTGAAAAAGGTAAAGAACGTTGGACAATGATTGCCGACAACATTTGGGATATGATTCTTGGTAAATCTGGTAAATTGCCAGGCGAAGTTGCTCCTGAATTGAAGGAATTGGCTGCAAAACAAGGCCGTGAATTCTTTACTGGAAATCCACAAGATTTGTATCCTGACAAACTTGACGAGTTCCGCAAGGAAATGGACGCAAACGGTTGGGAATATGGTCAGGACGACGAAGAATTGTTCGAATTGGCTATGCACCCGGAACAATATCGTGCTTACAAGTCGGGCAAGGCAAAAGCTGACTTTGAAGCTGATTTGGCCGCTAAGAAAGCAGCAAAGGCAAATGTTGGTTCGTTGAAACCACAATCGTTGACGGTTGACGTAAATGGTGAAAAATACGCTGTTACAGTAAGCTACGACGCTCCAAAAGCAGATGCTCCAAAAGCTGCCGCAGCTACTCCGTCGGCTCCTGTTTCTGGAAACGCAACCGATGTGATTGCACCAATTTCAGGTAAATTCTTCAAAACTAAAGATTCTTCTTCTAAAGCAGTTGCCGTAGGCGATATGGTTAAGGAAGGTGACATTGTTGGTTACATTGAGGCAATGAAAGTATTCAACGCCGTTGCAGCTCCTGCATCGGGTAAGGTTGTTGAAATCTGCCGCAACTCGGGCGACGATGTTGATGAAGATGATGTTTTGATGAAAATTCAGTAATTTACAATAGACAGCAGGGTTTTCCTGCTGCCTAATTTTTAATAAAGTATAGAAAAATGTTCGACGGATTATTCGAAAAATTATATGAGATGACGGCAATCGGGGCGTTTGTTGACAATCCGGGCTATCTGCTTATGTTGCTCATCTCGTTTGTTTTGCTGTATCTTGGTATAGTAAAGAAATATGAACCGCTTTTGCTGATTCCAATTGGTTTCGGCGTATTGCTGGCAAACCTTCCGGGTGCGGATTTGGGTATTGTGGCAGGTGAGAAAATTGAGTTGGGGGTTGACGAAAATGGTCGTATGATGTATATGAACTTGTTCGAGATTGCCCACGAATACGGTATTTTGAACTTCTTGTACTATGCGTTGATAAAGACAGGGTTGCTTCCACCGCTTATTTTCTTGGGCGTTGGCGCAATGACCGACTTTGGTCCGATGCTTCGTAACTTGAAATTGGCGTTGTTCGGTGGTGCCGCTCAGTTCGGTATCTTCGCAGTGCTTTTGATTGCAATGGCTTCGGGTGCGTTCACAATTAAGGAAGCTGCTTCGTTGGCTATCATCGGTGGTGCCGACGGACCTACAGCCATCTTCACTACAATCAAGTTGGCTCCGCATTTGCTTGGCCCTATCGCTATTGCGGCTTATTCGTATATGGCGTTGGTTCCGGTAATCATTCCTTTGGTTGTGAAGTTGACTTGTTCCGAAAAGGAATTGAAAATCAATATGAAACAACAAGATAAGTTGTATCCGCCCAAATACACAATCAAGAATTTGCGTGCGGTGAAAATTATCTTCCCGATAGTGTTGGGTACAGTTGTGATTATTCTTGTACCTTCGGCTGGTCCGCTTTTGGGAATGTTGCTTTTGGGTAACTTGTTGAAGGAAATCGGTTCTGATACACAACGTTTGACGACTGCCGCAACGGATTACATTATGAATCCTGCGACAATCATCTTGGGCTTGTGCGTTGGTGCAACAATGACAGCCGACGTGTTCTTGAACTTGAAGACTATCGGTATCGTTGTAGGTGGTTTCTTCGCATTCGCATTGTCAATTGCAAGTGGTGTGTTGTTGGTTAAGTTGTTCAACTTGTTTGCAAAGAAGAAAATCAATCCACTTTGCGGTGCAACAGGTTTGAGCGCTGTGCCAATGGCTTCGCGTGTGGCTAACGATATTTCTACGAAATACGACCCGCAAAACCACGTGCTACAATACTGTATGTCGAGCAACGTGTCTGGTGTGATTGGCTCGGCAGTCGCAGCAGGTGTATTGATTAAATTTTTGATGTAAGAGATTACATTTTTCTACAATAGAAACTCCGCTTCAAGTTATTGAGGCGGAGTTTTTTTGTGGGTTTATTTTGGTAAACATGCTTTTTTGATGTGTTCCAAATGTAGTAATAACTCATCTAATTTATTGAAAAATAATTATTTGTGATTAAAAATCGCTTTTACTAACAAGTTTGTTACTAACAAGTTTGTTAGCAAAATAAAAACTTTGTATATTTGTCCAGTTAAAATGTTGAAATTATGGATAATCCGTTTGTGTATGGCATTGCAACTGATTGCAATCATTTTACCGATAGAGAGGAAGAAACCAAGCGCCTTTCGTTGAATTTTACATACGGCATAAATACGATACTTATTTCGCCGCGTCGTTTGGGAAAAACATCGTTGGTCAACAATGTTTCTGAACAGATGGCGGACATTAAGTCTTTGAAAATCATTCGTATGGATGCGTTTGCATGTAGGAACGAAGACGATTTTTACAGATTGTTTGCAACGGAAATTATCCGTCAGGTTAGTTCAAAGACTGAGAATTTGATTGAAAATGCAAAACGATTCCTGTCGAACTTGGTTCCGAAAATTAGCATTGGACAGGAAGGTGATGTGTCGTTCTCTTTGGAAACGACCGAAGAACACTATAGTTCGGATGTTTTAACATTGCCTGAGAAAATAGCAAAAGAAAAAGGTGTTCGCATTGTGGTTTGTATTGATGAATTTCAACAAATAGGTGAATTTACCGACTCGCTTACGTTTCAGCGGAAATTGCGCTCGGCATGGCAGTTGCAGACTAATACATCGTATTGTTTGTATGGTAGCAAACGTCATGTGCTGATGAATATGTTTGCCAAAGCGAGTTATCCGTTCTATAAGTTTGGCGACATTGTTTTGCTCGACAAGATTGCCACATCGTATTGGGTTGAGTATATTCAGAATCAATTTTCAAAAACGAAAAAAACAATCTCGGTGGAACTTTGTGAATCTATTTGCGAATATGTGGAAAGCAACTCTTCGTACGTACAGCAGTTGTCGTGGTTATTGTGGGCACGAACGGGAAAGGTTGCGAACGAGGAATCTTTTCGGTTGGCGAAACAGGATTTGCTAAACCAAAATCATATTTTGTTTTTGAAATACATTAATGAACTCTCTGGCTATCAGGTGAATATGATTCGTGCGATTTCCGAAGGACATACTACAGATTTATCAACAGGAAAAATTATCTCGGAATATAATTTGGGTTCTACCGCAAATGTCAATCGTGTTCGTAAAGCATTGGAAGCAAAGGAGTTCGTTGAGGTTACGGGGAAAAAAGTCGAACTCTCAGACCCAGTATTCGGGCGATGGGTTATTAAGAACTTAAATTTGTTCTTACAATCATAAATCGCAGATATACAGTTGTTTACGATTAGAAATTGCTTTTACTAACAAGTTTGTTACTAACAAGCTTGTTAGTAAATGTTATATTTCTCCAATATGTTCCAATTGTCCGTTTTTTCGTATCTTTGATACAATTACATATATGTAACTTTTTTGAAATGATGTGCAAAATTCTCTTTTGAAAAAAGAAAAGTCCGTCTCTTATTCCATCAAGTTTCCTTCTTCTCTTTACTCTAAAAATTTTTAGGAGGATATTTTCCAAATATAGTATTTCCTTTTTGGGACAGTTAAATTTTAATTTATAGAGTATTTAGAAAGAAGAAGTTCGTTTGTAAGAACCCCGTTTTTCTGAAAACGCCCATAATTTTCTTTCTACAAATATATACAAATTCCTTAAGCCACATACTTCGAATAAAATATTTCATCGGGACACTTGAAATCAAGACTCTGATGGGGGCGACAGGCATTGTAAAAGTGAATATAGTTCTTTATTCCTTGATACAGTTCTTTCCCGTCCTCGTAGGCATTCAGATAAATGTCCTCATATTTTATAGAGTGTCAGAAGCTGCTCTATCTGGCGGACTTCATTTCTACATCAGCCTATTCCGCTTGATGAGGTAATTGGTGAGAATTTGGTTGAAACCTTTGTTTATGTCGGCTTGGATGTAGTCGATTTGGAATTTGGTGCAGGTGAGCTTGAGGTCGGCGGTGCGGTGCGCAATAAGTTTGTGGTAGGCTTCGCGGACGGCGTTGGGATTGAGCTTCAAGGTTTCTCCTGTTTCCATGTCGGTTAGCTCGGTGGGACGGTTTTCAAATGCAAATTGTTCTTCGTGGGTTGGCTCGGTTACGTGGAACACAATCACCTCGTTTTTGTTGTACCGGAGGTGTTGCAATGCATCATACACTTCGTTGTAGTCTTCTGTTTGGAAAAAATCGCTGAACAAAATCACCAGCGAACGTTTGTGTATGCTTTCCGCAAGAATATTCAGGTTTTTAGCCAACGAAGTGGTTTGTTGGAACGACGTTGTGCTGAAACTTGCGTGCAGACATTTGTTAAGTTCGGCAAACAACATTTGTGCGTGTGCGTCGGAAAGTTTCGCGGGCGTGTTGAGCGTGATTTTGTCCGACAAAAACGAAAGTCCCACCGCATCGCGTTGTTTGCGGAGCAGATGGATGAGCGCCGCCGCCGAGTAGAGCGAAAACGCAAGTTTGTTTTGCACAGATTTCTCGTGGAACGGAAACAGCATCGACGACGAAGTGTCTATCACAATGTGACAGCGAAGGTTTGTTTCCTCTTCGTAGCGTTTGGTAAATAACTTGTCGGTACGGGCAAAGAGTTTCCAGTCGATGTTTTTGGTGGATTCACCGGAATTGTATTGCCTATGTTCGGCAAATTCCACCGAGAACCCGTGAAACGGGCTTCGGTGAAGTCCTGTTATAAATCCTTCGACAATCTGGCTTGCTAAAAACTCAAAGTTGTCGAACGACTGGAGCGACTCTATTGTCTGTAAATCAATGGCTTCCATACATCAACACACAAACCGTATTGCGGAACGGTGTGTTAGCTGTTCGCTTCGATTTTTTCTCTGATTCTGTCGGTAGGAACTGCGCCAACTAATTTGTCAACAACTTCTTTGTTCTTGATAAACAGTAATGTAGGAATGTTGCGAACAGAAAATTTCGAGGTGATGACCGTATTTTCCTCAACATCGCATTTGCCAATCACAACCTTTCCCTCGTATTCTGTTGCAAGTTCGTTGATGATAGGCGACAATTTTTGGCATGGTCCGCACCATTCAGCCCAAAAATCAATAACAACTAATTTGTCTGTGTCAACTACTTGGTCGTAGTTCGTGTCTGTAATTTGAAGTGCCATAGTATTTTATATTAAATGAAACTAATTTCTACTGGATATTTGCTCATTTCCGAGAAAAACGCATCTTCCACTTGTATTTTGTATGCCGACGACGATAAATCAGTGTGGATGTTCTCGTTTTTAACGATAAACGTGACATTCAATCCGTGGTCGGACGGATAAATCCATTTCGACAACGAATGTATGAAATTTTCTGTAATATTTTGCACATCAATGCGCATTTGAATGCTTTTATGTTCATGCATCATATTTGCCGCCGATTTCAGGTCTTTTATGGCAAATTCAAGTTTCGCATTGGGGTCGTCTTTCGAGCGCCACGGTTTTTCGAGTTTACCGCAAATCACAATGATATCTTTTTCCTTGAATTGATTTTCTTTGAAAATTGTGTATTCGCTTTTGCGTTTGCTTTCGTCAGCGCGTCCAAACAAAAGAAAATCGTGTGTACTGTTGTAATCGCTCAGCGTGAACCGTACCATAGGAGACCCTTTTTTTGTGGTTCCGTATGATAATTTTTCAAGAATGCCCATAAAACGGATTTCCTTGTTTTTTAGGCTTTCGTGTTCTGCAAGTGTGTCAATGTCAGATAATTGCAAGTTTCCAAAGCCGTTCATCATAAAACGGTATTTGTCGAGTGGGTGCGACGAAAGATATACGCCAATGAGTTCGCTTTCACGTTGCAGCAAATAAATCGGGTCGAATTTCTTGATTTTTGGCAATGCGGGATGTCCCATATCAATTTCTTCATCGCCAAACAGCGACATCATTGCGGATTCCTGTTTTTTGTGTTTTGAGGCGGAGAAATTTGCCAATGTTTCATTGAACGGAACTCCGTCGTCCGACAGGCTCATATATGTGTCACGGGGAAGCCCGAAACAATCCAATCCGCCGCTAAAAGTCAGTAACTCAATATTTTTGCTGGTTAGTGGAACTCGTTGAACCAAATCAAACACATCTTTGTATTTTCCGTTTTTCTCGCGTTCTTCAATGATTGCCAACGATGTGTTTTCGCCAAACCCCTTGATTGCCTTCAAACCAAAGTGGATGTCGCCCTGTTCGTTTACCGAGAATGAAAGTTCACTTTCGTTTACGCTCGGGCACAACACATTGACGTTCATTGTTTTACATTCTGTCATAAATTTGGCTACATCGGCGGGCGTGTCCATTGAGTTAGTGAGCAGACCTGCCATAAATTCGGCTGGGTAGTGCGCCTTCAAATACGCGGTTTGATATGAAACCCACGCGTAGCATGCCGCATGCGATTTGTTGAATGCGTACGAAGCGAATTTCTTCCATTCATTCCAGATGAATGTCAGGATTTCGGTGACTTTTTCTTCCGAGAGGTTTGGATTTTCCTTGCATTGTTTGGCAACGCCCTGTTTGATGAATTTTCCGTACAATTCCTCCATTTTGGCGAGCTGTTTTTTACCCATAGCCTTACGGAGCGTGTCGGATTCACCACGGGTGAAGTCGGCAATCAAGCGCGACAGAAGCATTACCTGTTCTTGATATACGGTAATGCCGTAGGTGTCGCTCAAATACGTTTCCATGCACGGAAGCGGATATTCTATATCTTCGTATTTATCCTTGTATTTGTCTTTATCTTTATTGTTTTCGTATTCCTCGCGGGTGATTTTTCCAGACTTTATGTCTTCAATCAACGCTTTTCGTTTGATGAACGACGGAATGTTGTCCATTGGTCCTGGACGGTAGAGCGCGTTCATTGCGATGAGGTCGCCGATTACGTTTGGTTGCAGTTCTTTCAGGTATTTCTGCATACCGGGCGATTCAAACTGGAACACGCCCACGGTTTTTCCTTTGCAATATAATTTGTAGGTAAGTTCGTCGTCGATTGGAATATGGTCGATGTCCAAATCTTCGCCGAATCTCCGTTTTATGTTTTTCAGGGCTTCTTTTATAATTGACAGCGTTTTCAGTCCGAGGAAGTCCATTTTTATCAATCCCACAGATTCAATAACGTGTCCGTCGTATTGCGTCACTAATACTTTTTCCTTTGAATCCTTGTCGGTGATGGTGCACACGGGTGCGAATTTCGTCAAGTCATCAGCTCCAATAATCACACCGCAGGCGTGGATGCCGATTTGGCGATTGGTGTCTTCCAATTCCTGGGCGTATGTCAGCATCGACGAAATTTGTTCGTCATCGCCCGAAACCATTTCGTGAAGTTCTGGAACGTATTTGTAGCAGTTTTTGAGGTTCACCTTTGGCATTTTCGCAGGGACTTCGCCATCAACTTTTTTTACTTGTTGTTCTTCGAAACCACGGTCTGGAATATATGATTTGATTTTGTTTACAGTATCCAATGGAATTTTCTGCACACGGCTCACATCGGCGATTGATGACTTCGACGCCATAGTACCGTAAGTGATGATGTGCGCCACTTTTTCCTTGCCGTATTTTTTTGTGACCCAATCCAATACTTTACCACGGCCTTCATCGTCGAAATCGACATCAATATCGGGCAGTGAAATACGGTCGGGATTCAGGAAACGTTCGAACAGCAGGTCGTATTTGAGCGGGTCGAGGTCGGTAATCCACAAGCAGTACGCGACCACGGAGCCAGCCGCCGAACCACGTCCGGGACCAACCGCTACGCCAAGTTCCTCGCGCGCGCCACGAATGTAGTCCTGCACAATAAGGAAGTAGCCGGGGAAACCCATTGTTTTCATTACGTGCAGTTCGAAGATGATGCGTTCTTTTTGTTCGTCGGTCAAGACATCTCCGTAGCGTTTTTTCGCGCCTTCCCACGTGAGCTTTGCAAGATAATCGGCTTCGAGTTTTATACGGTAGAGTTTTTCGTAGCCGCCAAGTTTTTTGATTTTTTTCTCGGCATCCTCTTGACTAAGAACTACTTCGCCTTTTTCGTTACGGGTGAATTCGTTGAATAAATCCTCTTCCGTGAATTTCTTTTTGTATTCTTCTACGGTTCCAAAATCCTTTGGAATGTCGAACATTGGCATAATTGGTCCGGAATCAATGGAATACACTTCAACTTTATCGGCGATTTCCTGTGTATTTTCCAGAGCCTCAGGCAAATCGCTGAAGATTGCCTCCATTTCCTCGGGCGTTTTCAGCCATTCCTGCTTTGTGTAATGGAGTCGCCGTTGGTCGTCGAAGTCTGCGCCAGTGCTGATGCAAATCAGGCGGTCGTGGGCTTCGCCGTGTTCCTCTTCAACAAAATGCACATCGTTGGTGGCAACGATTTTTGTGTTTGTCTTTCGTGCGATTTCAATCAGAATCGGGTTTACGAGCATCTGTTTCTCGTAGGTGTCTGTCGCTGCGTTAGGTTTGTCGGTTTTATGTCGTTGAAGTTCAATATAGTAGTCATCGCCGAACACTTCTTTGAACCAACGAACTGATTTTTCCGCCTCGTCGATTTTCCCTGCTAAAATCAGTTGAGGAATTTCGCCACCGAGGCAGGCGGAGCATACAATCAGTCCTTCGTGGTATTGTTTTAGCACGTTTTTGTCGATACGCGGACGGTTGTATTCTCCTTCGGTGAATGCGATTGACGACAATTTGCAGAGGTTTTGGTAGCCTTGTTTGTTTTTGGCGAGCAAAATCAAGTGCCAACCGCTTTGGTCAACTATGATTTCTTTGCCACGTTCGGCTGAAAATTCCTTAAAATCCTTGTCCTTGTCGTAGAGCGTACGTCGAGCGCAATATGTCTCAATGCCGATGATAGGTTTGAATGGCACAAAATTCTTCGCTTTTTCCTGCAATTTTGGCAAGTCTTCTTCGAGTTTCGCCAAACGTTCGCGTGCTTTTGCTTTGTCTTCCTCGGTTTTTTCGTCGGAAGCGATAATTGCTTTTTCTTTCGCTATGTTTTCCTCGCATTCGGCAACTTTTTTCTTCGGTTTTCCATTGAAACTATTTGCCGAATCCATTAAATCCTTGATACCGTACATGTTACCATGGTCGGTGAGCGCCATTGAAGTCATTCCATTGCGCATACATTTATCAATTAAATCGGGAACTTTTGACATTCCGTCAAGAATTGAATAGTGCGAATGGACGTGTAAATGAGTAAATTTCATTTCGTTATTTTTTTACAGTTTGTGAATTGAAAATTAAGCAGTTCGATAACTCGAATCTCTTTCAAGACGCATTAGCAAATAAAAATAAATTTCGCATTGAAAATACGTCTGTTAATAAATAAGTGATAAATAAAATTTGTGTGTCCTATGTCTTCATTTTGCAAAAATTTTTCTGCAAAAATGAGGGTAGGGTGTGCGGAATTGAAGCAGAGGTTGCAAATTATTCCACAATTTGTAATGCAATTCGTTTTCGTGCGGTGTCAACGTCCAAAACTTTCACCGCCACGTGCTGGTGAAGGCTCACAACGTCGGCTGGATTTGAGATGAAGCGGTTTGCCATTTGTGAAATGTGCACCAATCCGTTGTCGTGTACGCCAATATCGACAAAGGCGCCGAAATTCGTGATATTTGTTACAATGCCGGGATATACAGCGCCAATTTTCACATCGTCGATTGTTTGGATTGTCGGGTCGAACGCAAATTCGGTGATGGTTTCACGGCAGTCGCGTCCAGGTTTTTCCAATTCCGACATAATGTCGCGGAGGGTTGGCAATCCAATTGTTGAAGTTGTGTATGCGCTGAGATTCAGTTGTTTACGTAATTCTTTGTTTGAGATTAGGTCGGAAATGGTACAGCGTAAGTCTTTCGCCATTTTTTCAACTATGGGATAGCTTTCGGGGTGGACGGCGGTGTTGTCCAATGGATTTTTCGCATCGGGAATACGCAGGAAACCAGCGCATTGCTCGTAGGCTTTTGCGCCAAGCCGTGGCACTTTTTGCAATTCTTTTCGAGAAGAAAAAGCACCGTTTTCTGCTCGGTAATCCACAATATTCTGCGCAAGCTGCGGTCCCAATCCCGACACATAGGTGAGCAAATGTTTGCTTGCTGTGTTGAGGTTCACGCCCACAAGATTTACGCTGTTTATTACGGTTTGGTCAAGTGCTTTTTTGAGTTTTGTTTGGTCAACATCGTGTTGGTATTGTCCAACTCCGATTGATTTAGCATCAATTTTCACCAATTCGGCAAGTGGGTCCATCAACCGTCGGGCTATTGAAACTGCACCGCGTACCGTTACGTCTTCGTTTGGAAATTCTTCACGGGCAATTGCCGATGCCGAGTAAATTGATGCGCCATTCTCGCTTACTACAAATATTTGTATGTTGTTGGGTAACTTGCAATTGCGAATGAAACTTTCAGTTTCGCGGCTTGCCGTTCCGTTCCCGATGGAAATTGCTTCGATATTGTATTTCTGGGTTAGTTTGAAAATGCTGTCCATCGCCTGAAGCGTTTGGTTTTGTGGCGGATTGGGGTAAATCGCTTCGTGGTGCAACAAGTTACCTTGTGCGTCAAGGCAAACGACCTTGCAACCAGTACGAAAACCAGGGTCGATTCCCATCACTCGTTTTTCGCCAAGTGGCGGAGCCAGAAGCAGTTGACGTAGGTTATCGGCGAAAACACGGATAGCTTCGTCGTCGGCTTTTTCCTTACTTTGAGCTGCAAATTCATTCTCAATGGAAGGTTTTATCAGTCGTTTATATGAATCGTCAATAGCTTGTTGCACTTGTTGCGAAGCCTCGGTGTTGCCACGAACAAACAATGGATAAATCCGCTCAAGTGCGTGTTCGTCATCGGGAGAAATGTTTACCCTCAGAAATCCTTCGGATTCTCCACGGCGCATCGCCAGCAATCGGTGTGAACTAATTTTCCGCAACGATTCTTGTGCATCGAAATAATCTTTGTATTTTTCAGCCTCGGATTCCTTGTTTTTCACCACTTTCGATTGAATCACCGCATTGTGGGCGAATTCTGATCGGATTCTGTTTCGTGCGGCTTCGTGTTCGCTGACCCATTCCGCAATAATGTCGCGTGCGCCCTGAAGAGCCGCTTTTACATCGGGAACGGAATCATTTATAAATTGTTGCACGCGTGATTCCACGTCACGTTCGTTTTGTTTCATCAGAATTTTAGCCAATGGTTCCAAACCGTTTTTGCGAGCTTCTTCCGCCTTTGTTTTCCGCTTGGGCTTGAACGGCAAATATATATCTTCTATTTCACGTAAATCAGTACTATCTATTATTCGTTTTCTTATTTCTGGTGTCAGTTTTCCTTGTTCTTCAATGTTGGCAAGAACAAATTCTTTCCGCTTTTCGAGTTCGGTGAATTTTTCGTATTGCGTTTGAATTTCTTGAATCTCCAGCTCATTCAATTCTCCAGTCATTTCTTTGCGGTAACGGCTGATGAATGGGATTGTCGCTCCGTCGGAAAGTAGTTTTATTGTGTTTGCAACCTGTCGTTCTTGAAGGTTGAGATTTTTTGCTATGATGGATGAAAATTGCATATGAAAAATTTAGCGCAAATGTAGCAATTTATCGCATACAAATGCGTGTGATGGTTTTGTCGGGAATGTTTTGGGTAAAAACTACAATTAAGTAGGTGATAATGAATGCGAAAACTGGACGAAAAATCAGCACGCCAGTCCAATGTCCGCCCATCGAAAGCATAAGAATCGTATCTTCTATTATGCTGTGAAACAAGCCCATAAGCGTCATTGAATAAAAAATGTCACGTGGCGGCAGTTGCGAACGTTTTGTTTCCTCAATCATCAGTCCGCCGCCGTAGGCTATGCCAAATGTAAGGCCAAGAACGGTGAGTGTAAGTACTTCTGGTCCAATGCGTAACCAACCCAATGCCGAAGCCATGCATTTATTAACAACGGTGATTGCGCCTGTGAGTTCCAAGATTCGCAACAGCGAAACTAACGAAAATATCACGCAAGTAATTACAGCGTAGTTTTTCAATTCGTTCAATGCCCATTCGCCCCAACCAACGGCGTGCTCGGGAGCGGCAAGCATAAACGAAACAGGATCTTGCAGGGTATTTGTTAAACTATATAATTGATTGAGTAAAATTCCTGCTATAACCGCAAAACCAAAGCGGAAGAGAAACATCACCGATATGCGTATTCCCGTTTTTTTTGAAACCATCAGTTCTATTGGAAATGTGTGAGCAATCAGCGTCATTACGCAAAAAACGGTGAGTTGCGCGCTTGTGAGCGGCGGCATATTTGGATAAATGGCGAACAATGCAAGGAAACCTCCGTAAATGTTCACTACCATTGCCGTAAGCCATACCAATGCCATTTGTGCCGGCAAACCAACTATCTGCATAACTGGTTCAAGCACGCTGCTGATTGGTTCGAGCCAGCCAAGCAGCTGAATCACGTGGATGATGATGGATATGGGAATCATAAACGTGAAAAGTGTGGCGCACGCACTTTTCGTTCTACGAAACACATACGGGAAAAAATCTATTTCTGAGAGCTTCATTTTGATTCCAATTCGTTCAGAAGATTTTTGCACGCAACTTCGAGCATATCAATCACTAACCGAAAACCGTCGTCGCCGCCGTAATATGGGTCGGGAATGGTAGGACGGCCAAATGTGTCGCAATAGTCAACCAGACGATGGATTTTCTGCCGTTGTTCGTCGGTTTGTGCAATTGATTGCAAATCACGGATATTTTGTTCGTCCATGCCAAAAATCAGGTCAAATTTCTCAAAATCGGACTTTTGCACGGGACGCGACAAATGAGTGATGTCGTAACCACGAAAACTTGCGTGGCAACGCATTCTGTAATCCGCTTTTTCTCCTTCGTGATAGTCAAGAATGCCTGCGGAATCAATTTCGTATTTGTCTGTAAGATTCTGTTTTTCAACCAAATCACACATAACCGTCTCCGCCAACGGCGAACGACAAATGTTGCCCAAACAGACAAACAGTATTTTAGTCTTAGATTGTTGCATTGTGTTCATTTAGAATGAGTTGCTGCAACATTCTCAAGGCATACACCGTTGCTTTTTCGATATTTGTATCACGTTCTTTCCCAAGCATAAACTTCTGTGTCACAATGTTTTGCTCCGAAGCGACGGCAATCCAGACTGTTCCCACTGGTTTTTCAGTCGTTCCGCCTGTTGGGCCAGCTATGCCCGACGTGGCGATTCCGTAGGTCGTGCCGATTTTCTTCCGTACTTCCGAAGCCATTGTCTTCACCACTTCCTCGCTCACCACGCCAACGCGTTCTATATCGTTTGGATTTACGTTCAACTGTTTGATTTTTACGGAATTATCATACGAAATAATACTTCCGTAATAATATGCCGAACTGCCCGAAATGCTTGTTATCATTTTGGAAATGTTTCCACCTGTGCAACTCTCCGCAGTAGAGACAGTTTCACCATATTCAGTGAGCAATTTTCCCACTACAGATTCAATCGTGTCGTCGTTGAAGCCCCAAATGTACGGATTGATGATGGCACGGAGTTTTTTCTCCTCGTTTTCAACCAAACGGTGTGCTTCCGCTTCGTTGCCCGCCGTGCAGGTCATACGCAATTTCACATACCCTGGCGAAGGCAGATACGCCAAATGGATTTGTGGCGGCAGTTGAGCTTCCCAATCGGCAATGGTTTCTGCCAATTTCGATTCCGTAATGTTAGAAACAAGCACGTGGCGGTGATAGATGGCAGGCAGTTCAAATTTGGCCTTGAGCCAAGGAATGCCCGATTCCGTCATAATTGCCTTCATTTCGTGAGGTACGCCCGGAAGCGAAATCACCACGGTGCCGTTCTTCTCGAACCACATTCCCGAAGCCGTTCCGCACGGATTTGGAATCAGTTTTGCGGCTTTCGGAAACTGTGCCTGCGTCTTGTTGTTCTCATTGATTTCCTGATTGCGTGCAAGCACATATTTCGCCATACCGTCGTATGCCTGCTGGTTAAATTCCAACTCGGTGTTGAACAATTCGCACAACACGTGTTTGGTTATGTCGTCGTTGGTCGGACCAAGTCCGCCAGTGATGATTACCGCATTGTTTTCTGGAATCAGTCGGTTGAGCGATGAGATAATCTGTTCCCGATTGTCGGAAATCGTCTCCACACAATGTATGTCGAACCCGATGGTTGACAAATGTTCGCCAAGCCACGACGCGTTTGTGTTGACGGTCTTGCCAATCAGCAATTCATCGCCAATACTCAATAAAGCAATTTTCATTTATTCTGGCATTAAAATCCAACAAATAAGGTACGCAATAGCACCCGTGCCTGCAAATAAAGCGGCACAAAGCCAAATAATACGGATTATTGTTGGGTCGATCTCTAAATATTCCGCTACACCGCCAGCCACGCCCGCGATTTTCCTATCGGATGATTTTCTAAGTTGTTTGTTCATTTTCACAGTATTTTGATGCAAACATAATGAGATTTCAAAACAATTCCTACATTTGGAAAATTTTAATTATGATTGTTCAAGATTATATTTCGGTGTTGGAATCAGTTGCGCCACTTTCGTATCAGGAAGATTACGACAATGCAGGATTGATTGTTGGCAGTCGCGACGATGAGGTGACAAAGGCGTTGATTTGTTTGGATGTCACATCCGAAGTTATCCACGAAGCGATTGACTGTGGCGCTGATTTGATAATTACACATCATCCGTTGGTGTTTCGGTCGTTGAAAAAAATCAATGGCAAAAATGATGTTGAAATTTGTTTGAAACTTGCTCTGAAACACGACATAGCCATTTATGCCTGTCATACCAATATGGATTCCGTTTCGGTTGGGGTGAATTCTATGATTTGCGATAAAATCGGACTGCAAAACAAGCACATACTTGTTCCAAAATCGAATTGTCTCACAAAATTAGTGACATTCGTCCCGAAAGACCATTTTGAAATTGTGCAAAACGCTTTGTTTGAAGCAGGCGCTGGCTGTATTGGTAATTATGACAAGTGCAGTTTCTACACCGACGGCACGGGAACATATCGGGCAAACGAAAATGCAAATCCTTTCGTTGGCGAAAAAGGAGAATTTCACCACGAAAACGAGACACGCATAGAAGTTGTTTTTCCAAATGAAATCACAAGCAAGGTCGTGGCAAATCTTTTAAAAAATCATCCGTATGAGGAAGTTGCCTACGATTTATTTCCGATAAAAAATTCATTTTCAAAAGTCGGTGATGGTATGATTGGCGAATTGCCATCGCCAGAAAAAACCGAGGATTTTCTCATTCGCATAAAAAAAACGTTTCATTGTGGGACGATTCGTCATACAAAAATATTGAAGGATACAGTCTCGAAAATCGCCGTCTGTGGCGGATCGGGAAGTTTTCTTATTCAAGATGCGATACATTCGGGGGCTGATGTTTTCATCACAGCCGACGTGAAATACCACGAATTTTTCAGTGCCGAAAATAAGATTGTTTTGGCTGATATTGGACATTATGAATCGGAGCAATTTACAAAAGAGCTTTTTTATGATTTATTAATCAAAAAAAATTATAACTTTGCAATCCAAATTTCAAAGGTTAATACGAACCCGATAAACTATATATAAGATGGCAAAAAAACAAGCAGAAGTTGCGGCTCAGCAGGCTCAGCAAACAGTGGAGCAAAAATTAACATCGTTGTTCAAATTGCAGGAAGCTGATTCCAAAATCGACGAAATCCAACGTCTTCGTGGTGAACTACCATTGGAAGTAAAGGATTTGGAAGATGAATTGGCAGGTCTTGAAACTCGAATCTCGAAAATTCAGGACGAAATTGCTCAAAAAGAAAAAGATATTGTTACGAAAAAAGAAGAAATAAAGGATGCCCAGGCTCAGGTGAAAAAATATGAGGCTGACCAGATGAAGGTTAGCAACAGCCGTGAGTTTGAAGCTATAGCAAAGGAAATTGAATTCCAAAAATTGAACATTGAATTGTTCGAAAAACGCATCCGTGAATATTCCAACGATGTGGAAAACCGCAAAAAAGCGTTGGAAGATTCCCGTGCAAAATACGACGAACGTAAACTTGATTTGGAGGCAAAAGAAAACGAGTTGAACACTATCGTAAACGAAACCAAAGCTGAAGAAGACCACTTGAAGGCTGAGGCGGAAAATATTTCCCGTACAATCGACGAACGTTTGTTGAACGCATATTCCCGCCTTCGTAAAAATGCACGCAACGGAGTTGCTGTCGCTACTGTGGAACGTGACGCATGCGGCGGTTGTTTCAACAAAATTCCACCACAAAGACAATTGGATATTAAGAGTCACAAGAAAATTATCGTGTGCGAATACTGCGGACGAATTCTTGTTGACAAAGAATTGGCTTTCGGTGAAACCGAATCTGTTGCTGAATAATTTTGTAAACTAATGATAGAGCTGCTTGTGGATTACCATAAGCAGCTTTTTTTATGGAAGTAGGATTGTATTTTGGCTCGTTTAATCCCATTCATGTGGGACATTTGGTGATAGCGAATTATATGCTGGAATTTTCACCAATGGATGAATTGTGGTTTGTGGTTTCTCCGCAAAATCCCGATAAAGAGAAAAACTCGTTGCTTGACGATTATCAGCGGCTTCGTATGGTGGAACTTGCCATCGACGACATGCCGCATTACCGTGCGTCGTCGATAGAATTTTCGCTTCCGCAGCCTTCCTATACAGTAAATACGCTTGCACATCTTGCCGATAAATACCCAAACTACACATTTTCGTTGATAATGGGCGGTGACAATCTTCAGTCGTTCAACAAGTGGAAAAATTACCAGCGAATTTTGGAAAATTACAAACTCTATGTGTATCCGCGTCCAGGATTTGTGTTACCGCAAGAGTTTCAGGGAAATCCCAATATCACAATTGTAAATGCTCCATTGATGGATATTTCGTCGAGTTTTATTCGAAAATGTATCAAAGAAGGAAAGCAAGTTCAAGGATTTATGCCACATCAGGCGTGGAAATATTTGGACGAAATGAATTTTTACAAATGAACTATCGTAGAGATTTAATATAAAAATCGTATAATTGCACAGTTTTACGAAGCTATGGTGACTACGCTGTTTATACAAGGCATTTTAATTGGTTTATTCGTTTCGATTCCAATGGGACCGATTGGGGTGCTTTGCATTCAACGGACATTGCAACAAGGTCGTTTGTCGGGCTTTATTTCTGGATTGGGCGCGGCATTTGCCGATACGTTGTTTGCAGGTATTGCAGGATTTGGCTTGACGATGGTTTCTGATTTTTTTCAGGAACAGCGGATGTTCATTATGTTGATTGGCGCGGTAATTCTGATTTTCTTGGGCTGTCGAATGTTTTTCCGAAACACAATAAAACAAGCGCGAGCAATCAAGTACAAACAAACGAATCTGTTGTCTGATTTTGTGTCGGTGTTCGCTCTTACTATTACCAATCCACTGACAATTATTTTTTATGGTATTGTGTTTGCCAGCTTTGGCATGGTGCAGGATAATGTGTTGTCGCTCGGAATGATTCTTTCTGGAATTTTTTGTGGCGCAATTAGCATTTGGTTTCTTCTTTCCACGTTTGTGAATTTATTTCGGAAATATTTCAGACTACGGGTCATTTTTTATATTAATAAAATAGCAGGCATCATTATCGTGTTGTTTGGCTTGTTTGCCATTTATAACGCGTTTGCGCCTGTTGATGAACAACTTGGCGACAGAAACGTGCCATCTGTGGTAAAATAGCTGAAATGATTCTTGAATCCAATACAATATGTGCGATTGCTACGGCGCAGGGAAAAGGCGCAATAGCTGTGATTCGCGTCAGCGGAACGCAGACGAAAGAAATTGTTGCAAAAATTTTCCGTCCGTTCAAGATGTCTGATAATTGGCTGGACGAAGGCTACAAAATTCACTTTGGTGAAATTTTTGATGGCACGAACGTAGTGGATTCCGTGTTGGTTTCCATATTCAATGCCCCAAATTCCTATACTGGCGAGGATTCTGCCGAAATCAGCTGTCACGCTTCCCAATATATTCAGACCGAAATTTTGCGTCTTTTGGTGCAAAACGGAGCAAGAATGGCGCATCCCGGGGAATTTACCCAGCGGGCATTTCTGAACAAGAAAATGGATTTGTCACAAGCCGAAGCCGTGGCCGATTTGATTGCGTCGAGTTCGGCGTCGTCGCACCATTTGGCAATGTCGCAGATGAAAGGCGGCTATGCAAGGGAATTGAAGGATTTGCGTGCCGTGCTTCTCAATTTTCTGTCGCTTTTGGAGCTGGAACTTGACTTTAGCGAGGAAGATTTGGAATTTGCCGACCGCAAACAACTGACCGACATTTGTGCTGATTTGACACGGAGGGTTGAAAAGTTAGTGAACTCGTTTAAGTTGGGAAATGCCATAAAACAAGGCGTTCCCGTGTGCATAGTAGGCGAGCCGAATGTGGGAAAATCAACCTTGCTTAACGCATTACTCAACGAAGAAAAAGCAATCGTGTCGTCAATTCCAGGAACCACGCGCGACGTAATAGAAGACACAATGGTAATAGGCGGCGTGACCTTCCGTTTTATCGACACGGCAGGAATTCGCGAGACCGAAAACGAGATAGAACGAATCGGCATTCAAAAAACGTTCGAAAACATCGACAAGGCGACGTATATTCTCGTGTTGGTTGACGTAAATTCCGACAAACACTTAGTGGCACAAACCATTTCGACCATAAAAAAACATACGCCTGACAAGAAAATCTTCTTGATTGTCAACAAAATAGATACGAATCCCGATTATAAACGCCAGATGGCGAAAGCGGATTTTTCGGGACTGTCGGAAAACGATTCGGTGGTGTATATTTCGGCAAAAACGCACGAAAACATTGACGACCTGATAAACCTGCTGCTTGCCGAAGTCAATGCTGGCAACATTTCGCAGGACGACGCCATTGTCACCAATTTCCGTCATTACGAAGCATTGCAGCACGCTTTGGAATCACTACATAATATTGACGAAGGTTTTCAGAACGGATTAACCAACGATTTGATTAGTCTCGAATTACGGCAAATTCTTCATTATCTGGGACTTATAACAGGTGAAATTTCCGAAGACGAAATGTTAGGAAATATATTTGCACATTTTTGCGTGGGCAAATAGATTCCCCGAACGTGAGCGACAGCGAACATTCCGCCGAAATACGGCTTTAGCAACGGAGCGTGGGAAAAAAGGCGCGCCCTTGTTTACAGGAAGAGAATGCCTGGACTTGCGAAAGGAAAATTTTCTGAAGCCGTTTATATACCCTTGCGAGCATTTTTTTCTTAGTTGTGTGCGTTCGTGCCGAATACCGCTTTACCTGCGTGGGGTTGTGGGTGGGGGGATTAGTTAAGTTTCTCAATTTCCCAATATCCTGTTTTTGAAGGACCTTTCCATTCTATTCTATATGAAGAACGAAGACTATCTATATCACGGCGGATTGTTTTATATGAAACTCCGAGTTGTTGTCCAATCTCTTCAGTAGAAATTCTTTTGTTGCTTATGATAAGTTCTAAGATTTTTCGAACTCTCAACAACCGTTGTTTTTGGGGGACATTTTGGGGGACATTTTGCATGTTGTTGTTTGTAAGTGATTGATTTTCAATTAAAAATTGCATATCGTTTTGGGGGACATTTTTTCTCCAAATGATGGCACGAAAATCTTCGTCTTGAATAAATTCAGGCGTTTTAAGACCAGCGTTTTGACAAAGTTCAACAACATCGGTTGTCCCTGTTCCGACACGTTCAATGTAACCAGCCAAATAAATGGAGTTTGCAAGTGTCGGATTTGTTGGCAAAGAATTGTGTGCTCCTTTTAATTTTGCAGGGGTTAAACCAGCGGGTAACTGTCCAGGATTCCAAACCTCAAGTCTGTCTTTGAACAACATGACTTCAACACTGCCATTGCTTTCGTAGGAACGATGAGTGATGGCATTCACTATAAGTTCCGTGACGGCTTCAATAGGAATTTCATATTTCACATTTACCGATGTTGTAGTATGTGTCCCTACATAAGCGTCAATGTGCTGCATAATAAAACCGACAGCAGAGTCAACAAGTTCAAATACTGTTCCGTGGTACACTTGATAAGAAAGCATGGGTTTTTTCTTCACTTCAGTGGGGAAAATCATACATTTGACCTCACTTGTGATAAAGAATTGTTGTGGATTCTTTGCAAACAGCATTAAAGCGGCGTTTGTAATACGTCCATCCAAGGAAGCAACATGCAAGTGAATCAATATGTCAAGAATGTTTTCTTCGGAAAATTGTAACTTAAAATGTCTTCGTTCACGTGCCAACTGAACAAAACTTGACACTTTTTCGGGATCTATATCTTGTAGCGAGGCAGTTTTATGAAACGTTGCGTCCCAAGGTAACAACCGAAGGAGTTCCTTTTCCTCCATATAGCGTACAAGCGAAATATAGACAGCTGTTCGGAGTTCTTCATAATCGGAGAAAGACTTTCTAATAACATGCTGTTCTATTCTTTTAATGAGCAATTCTTCCTTTGGATTTCGGCGTTCTGTCCGTTTTATGAAAATAAGTCTGTATTTGCATTGGGCAACCGCTTCGTTGTATTCCAATTCCGTGGGAGAAATACCTTCGTCATTTTCAAATCCATATTCTTGTCCGTAAATGCCTAGATATATGTCGGAACGTCCGACTTCGGAAATATATGCCTCTTGTGCCGATAAATCAACTGCGGGTATTTCCTCAAAAATAAATGGTTCGAAGAATTTTCCTAATAATGCGTCTTCTCGAATGTAGTTGCTTATCAATTTTCGCTCTTCCGAGAACTCTTTTGTACGCTTGATATGAATATTTTTATCCTTTGCATGCTAATGATTTGTTGGGCAAATGTAGGGAATTTTCGTGTGTTTCATAACAATAATAGGACACTAATCATTTTTTATATTGTTAATAACTATTCTTCTTTTTTTTTTGAATTTCATTTTGTTATTGAGTACATTTTGCAACTTTATGAAGTGATGAAAATCATTTCATAAAAACAATACAAGTTTGTTACATAAAATTTTCAGCTAATGAATAATGACATTCTATCCCGGGCGTTGATTATAATACTCCCCAAATTTAGGACAGCGAGTTAAGTGTAAAAAAAGTTAAATTTGCTGTCATAATGTTTTATTTTTTATTCTCAATATTCATTCGTACTATATTTAATTTTTCTTCTATCTGTTTTGACAAAGAATCAATTATTGGCCTGTACAAATCCACATTACCACTCTCCGCTTCATTAGGACAGCCCCAACATGGATATGAGCGATAAGAATATTTATATAATGGTTGACGCACACAACCATAATAGTAGGTCTTTGAATGTTCATCCTTATTCTTTTGTTCTACATACGTAGTACGATTTACCAAATCACGCATAATACAATTATAACTCTCTAACGAATCGTCAAAATATTCTAATTTCCAGGAATATGCTACGTGATTCACGCTATCATAGTGACAAAACCATTCATATTTGCAGGATTTATTATTACCATATTTCCACGAACAAGAACCAGTATGTTTCTCGTTACTACCTTGTATTATTATATGTTTAAATTTTTCATATTGTTTTGGTTCATCAAAATCAACTATTACAGAATCTCCGTTTTGCGTATAATAGTTCCATTTTCCAGTAAAATTTCCATATTCAAATTGTCCTTTTATAGCAGGATTTCCATTGGCGTACCTAAAATCCACTTCGTATAAAGGATTATCACATATCTTTTTGTAATTTTCAAAACCTTTCCACTCGTATTCGCCCAAGAACTTACGACTCAAACTCGTTATATTTTTTGTATGTGTGGCAAGATAGAAGGCATAGTTCAAAGAATCCACAAACTTTGTAAAATAAATTTTCTCTATTTCCGAACTAAATATATACGTCCCGTCATTCGCAATAGTTTCTGTATGTTTTTGATAATCATAACCTCTTGGATCTGTAATGTATTCTAAATCATCAAGTTTAAAATATACCTGAGGTTTTAGTTCTATATGGTCAAATGTGTTGCAAAATATCTTTAGTCTTTTCAAATTTACGATTGAGTCATAATTTTGACAAGAGTACAAGATATTACTATTAACACCCGGATCACATTCCTGAACACCTAATACAAGTTTTTCTAATTTGTCCAATGTATAGATTCGTGAAAAATTCCCAGACAATACGAAATCATAATGTTCATTTGGTAGTATTAATAATGATTTTAGTTTTTTGAAGTTCTCTATTCCCTGCAAATCATACAATTCTCGAAACTCCACGATACGAAGTTCTTTTACATTTGGGAATAATCTTGCAAAATCACCAATAGAATCCCTATAGTCAAGACCTACTATTTCTAATCTCTTTACACGTTTCGTTCTGAAGTCTCTTCTACAATCTTTGTCTAACCCTACATCTTTATATTCATTAATACACCGCTCTTCCTCTTCTCGTAACTCCGCAATCGTTTCCTCAAGAGTTTGCCCACAATACACACGCCACAAATAGAATTTATCAGGTTTATAATAAGCAGACAGCTGTGCCACACAAACTTGTTGGCAAAACAATAATACAAACAATATGAACAGATTAGTTCTCATAGCAAATAAATCTCTGGAATAGAAACAGAACGCATGCGTTCTTCTTGTATATCTGTAAACTTCCCATTTTTTGGACATAGTAAAATTAGACAAATATAATTATTATAACCATATTCAAATAACTTTTTGTTTCTGAAAGACATCGGAGTCTGATTGCCTAAGGATTCGTGAGGCCGTTGGTTGTTGTAGAACGTCCTCCATTCCTCTGTGACTTCACGTGCTTCGTTGATAGTTCTGAAAAGAATGTGATTATTACGGTTCAGGTCGAAGAGTTCCGTATATTGCACCTTATTATACAAAAGAGGAATATGAGGAGTCAATAAAGTAAAAAAACGATGTCATGTCGGACGGAGCGAAGCGGAGAGAGACATCTCATCACAGAAAATTATACAATCTTCAAATTTTTCCTATCTTTGAACTCTAAAACATTCATTTTGAAACTCTTTCGTTACATAGTGCCGATTTTCTTTCTGTTCTGCTCGGTTGCGGCAGTGGCGCAGATGGACAAGGACGGCAATTTCCATAGGGACGAGTTGTACACGCCCGACGAGATTCTGGAACTTGACATGTCGTTGCCGAACAAGGTGGAAGTTTCCAAGATAAAAAACAGGGAACGGGTGAAATATGTGAAGTTGAAATGCTACCCGTGGATAGAGCATATACCGTTTACCCCCGAAGATTTTCCGAATATCGAGGCGTTGAGGATAGAAACATATTTGCTTGTTGATTTAAGGAATCTTGAACTTTTTACGGGGTTGAAACGGTTGGGGGTTACAGAACCAAATTGCATAGACCCATTTATAAGAGTTGCACAAATGCGAATTCCACAGCCATACGCGAATAGGGTTTGGTCACTGTCCGCTTTGGAAGAACTTGATTTTTCAATGGCAACTTGTTTGAGGGTATCAAAAAACTCTCTTTCTAAAATGTCCAATCTTCATTATTTTAATGGTTGTTGTGGAGCATTCTTATATGAAGAAGTTGACAAAATGCCAAATATTCAAGTTTGTTCTATCTGTAAAAATATGCACCCCCTTCGTCATAGAGACAAAAAGCCCCAAAACGATGATTGGTTGTTGACTTATTATACTCAGTATGAGAAATATAGGAGAAATTATTATTACAATACAGAATATGGGAGAGACACGGTGTATGAATGTGTTGTTTTATTTGACGAAAAATCAGACGAAATTGCTAATCAAATTCATTTGTATGGGAAATGTTGGATAAATGATACTATTTATATATTTCAGGATGGTCGTATTTCTGGCGAATCAGAACGTTATAGAGAAGAAAGGACACTCTGTATATATTGTCCTTCACAAGATAGATTGGTTTTACTTGACCTTGCTTGTTGGGATGAGTACACTCCGTTTTATTTTCTGGAGATAGACTATAAAAACAATATTTTGACAAGTTTATGTGATGGGGATAATGATTATAATTATATAGTGGAAGATAATAAAGTCTATGTTAATGAAAAATATACAGGTTATCTCGGTTTCCCCGCATACGGAACGTATGGTGAAGTTGATTGTAAGGAACCGGAATATGGTCATAAATTTGACTATTTTGAGTTGTTGGATGGAACTTCTCAAATAAATGAATTAAAATTAAAAAGAGCACAGATGTTTAACTCTTATAAGAAAGAATACGAAAAGCAGATAGAATTTGCGAAAAACTTGAAAAGTTTGGAAAATTTTATTACAAATCATAAAAAGCAATGACGACGTTCCAATCTTTTTATCGAAAAAATGATTTACCCCAAATGATTAAGTGAGATTTCTCGCTTTGCTCGAAATGACGGGCTTCTTCACCTTTTATCCTCCACTAATGCACCGTCATGTCGAACGGAGCGAAGCGGAGAGAGACATCTCATCACAGAAAATTATACAATCTTCAAATTTTTTCTATCTTTGAACTCTAAAACTTTCATTTTGAAACTCTTTCGTTACATAGTGCCAGTTCTCTTTCTGTTCTGTTCGGTTGCGGGCAAGGCGCAGGAAAATGCAGTCCGTTGCGACAGTACGGTCTCGCATTCCTATAAAATAGAGCGTTGTTACGATGCTTCGGGGCGATGTGTGGCAACCACCACCAGCAAGCGAAATTCCTTGCACGATGAATGGCGTTTTGTGCGGAAAATTGAATATTCCCATAAGGAAAACAATTATACGGAAGTTCAGTATGATTGGAACAATGCATGGATTCCGCAAAAGAAAATGGTTTCCTTCAGTCGTGAGGGTGAACATGTTTCCGAGGAATACGAGATGGATTCCGCTTCTGGGCAATGGCAGGGCATACGGAAATCCGTCCATTTCGACAAACCCGATTCCACACAGCAAGTCGCTCCTGTGTTCGTTTGGTCGAAAGACGAAAACAAGTGGGTGGAGAAAAAGCCCACGCAGACCAACGAATATCTGCAACAGACGGAAAAGTACCTTGCATTGGGCTGGTGTCGCACTGCACAATGGTATTATTCCGAATACAAACGCTTGTTCAATGATGAAAATGCCGCCATTGAAGCTCAGCTTTCGCAATGCCAAAATGCTCCCAATGCCGAAGAAAACGAAATTACCACGCTTTATTGGGCAAAAGACGAAAAACGCCGTGAATGCAAGGAAAAAATAGAAGAATACTTGCAGAAAGAATATTGCCAGTTGGCTGACTGGTACTACAAAGAATTGATGCAGTATTCCACGCAGGAAGACACACTTTTGAATAACAGGATTCGCGATTGCAGCAGAAATAAGCGTTATGATTCGACAGATGTTTTTATTAAAGTTGAAAAAATGCCTGAGTATCCAAGCGGAGTTCATGGGTTATATAGTTACATTGTAAAGAAGGCCGAACAGATGGGTATGAACGGAAGCGTTGTTGTTCAATTTGTTGTTTCGCCCCACGGCGAATTAGAAAATCTTGAAATACTACGCCCTTCATCGCCAAGCAACAATGCGAAAGCCATAGAAATAATAACGAATCTGCCAGAAAAATTTATTCCAGGCGAACAAGCGGGAGAAAAGGTACCTGTGTGTATGAAGGTTCCTGTTTATTTTTTGAAATCCGAAACAAATAATCATGGTAACACGGGTGTAAAACCAGTTGAAGTTAAACATGTGAGGGAATAAAATTTCATCATCAAAGCATTATTACTATCTGAAAATTTGTATATTGCGAAAATTTTCGTTGCGAATTTTTTCGCATAATATAATCCATTGATAATGAATCCATTTAATGAGGCCGTTGGTTGTTGTAGAACGTCCTCCATTCCTCTGTGACTTCACGTGCTTCGTTGATAGTTCTGAAAAGAATATGATTATTACGGTTCAGGTCGAAGAGTTCCGTATATTGCACCATATTATACAAAAGAGGAATATGAGGAGTCAATAAAGTAAAAAACGATGTCATGTCGAACGGAGTGAAGCGGAGAGAGACATCTCATCACAGAAGAATACAAAACTTTAGATTTTCACCCAAAAACTCTGTATGGGTATGTATTGAGTATAATTCATATGTAAGGTGCATATAATGGAATGATTTCAATGGTAAACTATCATATCAGCCAACTGAAGGAAATAATCGTTTGACCAAATGTCAAGTTCGTGTTTGTTGATAACATATGGTAACACGTCTGCTTTAACGCTTGCTATGTCGGTTTCGCCTGCGACGGAGTGTTGCAGGAGCATTTGTTCAAAAATTTCGTTCATTTTAGATATTTGATTAACGTGTTGATACTTTGTTGTTTACGACTGGTTCTCGCACATTGTTCAAGAATGTCGATATTGAAGTTTTTTAGTTCGTCGGTGTCGAAACGAATATCTTCTTCGAGATAGATTTCAACGTCTTTCATAAACCGTAGGTTAAGGTTTTTGCTGAAATTGATGACGTCGCACAATGCCTTTTCCGGCGAGGCAATGAGAAATGTAACTCCGTCGGATTGTTCCATTCTTACGCCGATGGAGAAGTATTCGGGCGAACAGTTCTGGTAGGAATAATTTCCCGTGGCATTTTCAAAATCCCTTGAATGTTTGGTGGTTACAGATGTGAGAAGATACACTCGTTCGGGAATGAGTCCATAATAACGCAAGGCATATTCGCGTCCGACATACGAAGGTCCGTACAAGTGGTTGGCTATAAGTTCCTGCGAGATGGGTTTGCCTGTTTCTTCGGGACTTGCCACATATAATCCCTTTTTGAGCCGAATGATTTTCCCCGATTTTTCCAACGCACGGGCTTTTTCGTTGATATGCTTGTTCTTTGGAAATAGCGAAGCAAGAATGGTGCTATCGAACGGTATGTTACCAATGTTATTGAACGGAGTCATTTTCTAAATGATTTTTGCAAAAATAGTGATGTTTTGTATAGAAAACAAATAAAATATTGTTTTTCTGTACAAGATGCAACCATTTTATTTTCTCTCGTCAAAGACAAAAAGTAAATAAATTTTCCTATCTTTGAACTCTAAAACATTTATTTTGAAACTCTTTCGTTACATAGTGCCTTTACTGTTATTGTTCAATTTCTCTGTACAAGCACAAGAGATTTATTTGCTATGAGAACTAATCTGTTCATATTGTTTGTATTATTGTTTTGCCAACAAGTTTGTGTGGCACAGCTGTCTGCTTATTATAAACCTGATAAATTCTATTTGTGGCGTGTGTAT
>Ga0247609_10000594_pt1 | contig 48924 bp, 31 predicted proteins | sample 172DNAGHGlowgp2_FD_193487 | JGI IMG/M metagenome (GOLD analysis project Ga0247609, IMG submission 193487) | Sheep rumen microbial communities from Palmerston North, Manawatu-Wanganui, New Zealand - 1728 DNA GHGlow gp2 | ecosystem: Host-associated > Mammals > Digestive system > Stomach > Rumen ... | reverse complement strand
GACCCAAAGGTACCAAGGTACGCATCGGCATTGTGCGCAGAGGCATTCAGGACACGCTGCGATTCACGATAACACGCGACAAGATACCCCTCCACACCATTGATGCCACTTATATGGTGCGCCCAGGAGTGGGATATATCCGCATTGGTAACTTCGGCGCTACCACCCACGACGAATTCGTGAGTAGCCTCAAGACACTGTTGGCACAAGGTATGCAGACCCTCGTGCTCGACTTGCAGGAGAACAGTGGCGGCTACCTGCATGCCGCCGTTGGCGTTGCCGGCGAACTGCTGCAGAAGGATGACCTCGTTGTATATACCGAAGGACGGCGCACACCACGCACCGAGCACCACGCCAAGGGTGGCGGACTCTTTACAGAAGGTCGCGTCATTATTCTTGTCGACAGCTATACGGCATCAGCCGCCGAAATTGTGTCCGGAGCCATACAAGACCACGACCGCGGTACCATCGTAGGGCGGCGCACCTTCGGCAAGGGGCTCGTTCAGCGCCCAATAGACCTGCCCGACGGTTCCATGATACGTCTCACTATTGCTCACTACTACACACCCTCAGGGCGCTGCATCCAGAAACCCTACGAGAAAGGCAAGCAGAAAGACTACGCCATGGATGTCAGCAACCGCCTGAAGAGCGGTGAACTCATGAGTGCTGATAGTGTCCACTTTGCCGATTCCCTGAAGTGCTATACCCTCAACGAGCAACGACTCGTATATGGCGGTGGAGGCATCATGCCCGATGAGTTTGTACCCCTGGACACAACGAAATACACTCCTTTTCACCGACAGCTCGCTGCCAAGGGCATACTCATCTCCGAAAACCTGCGTTACGTGGACAAGCACCGCAAAAAACTGCATCGCGACTACCAGAGCTTCGATGACTTCCGCCAGCGCTTCGTCGTGCCACAGAGTCTCATTGATGCCATTGTCAAGGAGGGTGACAAGCAGAACATCCGTCCAAAGGATGATGAGGAGTTACAGCGCTCCCTTCCTCTGATGCGCCAGCAGCTCAAAGCCCTCGTTGCCCGCGACCTGTGGGACACCAATAGTTACTTTGCCGTCATCAATGAAGAGAATGACATCATGCGCCGAGCACTCCAGCTGTTGACAGCTTCCGAGCAGTGACTTTCATACTAGTAAGAGTCTCTCTGAGAGCCATAGTGTAAAGTCTTTTCAAAGATTTGAATTTTGCGGTTTTGCGGCTTTTATGCCCGCTTTTAGCATTACGTTGTTTCTCTGGTAGAGAAACGTTGATTTACTGGTAGAAAAACGTTGATTTGCTGGTAGAAAAACGTAGTGTTGCTCAGAGCCTTGAAAATCGCTGTTTTTAGGGTTTTTCCTTCGGCACTTTAAATGTACAAAATTTTCTTTTCGCGTTTTTTTACTTCTTTTTCTTTGCCCGCTTCTTCTTGCCGAAGAGGTCGCCAATGCCATCGAAGTCTTTCTTCAGTATGATGCCGATGCCCTGCGTGTTGAGTGACGAGCGCGTGAAGTAGCGGTCGTTGGTCTGGTTGTAGACTTTGAGGGCAAGGTTGCCGTTGGGCAGCAGCAGGTAGCGGATGTCAAAGTCGCCGATGAATGACGGATTGGTGGTGGTAGCATTGTCGCGATAGCCGAACTGTCCGTTGATGAGTAGTCGGTTGTTGAGCAGTCGGCCGTTGATGATACCTTCGTACTCGGCATTGTTCCACCCCTCATCGCCTGTCGAGATGTTAGCACCAAAGTTCCACTTGTTGCTCTTGACAACCTGGCTGAGCAGTCCGTTGATTTGTCCGCTGAGGGTGCCCGAGAGCAGACTTTGCATGGCCAGCGATGTCTTGCTGGGTGTCCTCTCGTTGGTTTCGGCATTGTTGCTGCTCTGTGGATAGAAGCGTCCCACGGCGAGCAGGTAGATGACCTGCTGGTTCATCTCCTCTTCGCTGTTGATGATGCTGCGCACCATCTGCTGTTCGTCGGCATTGACATTAGGCATCTCCAGGTCGAAGTCAATGACGGGTTGGCGTGGCTGTCCGGTGATGTTCATCAGGCAGTTGACGCGTACGGTATTTGCAAAGGAGCGCCCAACGTTGAGGTCAGAGAGCGAAACGCCGTTGACCACGTGTTGTGCCTGCAGGTTGAGGGTGGCGTCATAGGGGTCGCCGCCAAAGACAACGGTGCCGCCCTCGTTGAAGGTGAAGTTCTTGTGGATGACATTCTGGATGGTGAGTCCGTAGGTGCCGCTGACTATGCGGTAAGTGCCAAACATGTTGAAGCCACCCTTGTTGTAGTAGTTGGCCTGCAACATACCGTTGCCGCGCAGTCTGATGTAGTCGTTGGTGGTGGCATCCATCAGCAGGCGTATCTCAGCCTGAGGCGTGGCATTGAGCTTAAGGCGCATGGTGAGGTCATCGCGGTAGAGGAAGGAGCTGACCGCTGATGGGCTTGTGACATCCTGGTTCTCCTCTTTCTTATTGGAGCCACTCCCCCACTGGATAAACTCCTGGTTGGAAACAATGTCGGGTGCAGCAGCGTTATAGACGAAGAAGGTGCCCCGCTGTGGTGTGATGTCGGCATCGATGGTGACCCCGTTCTCGCGACCTATGATGTCAACGGAGCCAGTGGCGAAGACGGTGCCGTAGAAGGTGTCCGTGCCGAAATTGGTGAAGTGGTAGGCTTGCAGGTTATTGGCTTTGACATTGATGTCGAAGGTCAGGTTGGTGAGCTCCTGGTGGTGGATGGCACCCGAGAGGATGGCTTCAGTGCCGTTGATGTCGTAGATGGGGAAGTGTGGGAAGATGATTTCGTTGGGCACCAGTTTGATGGTGTCATTGCGCAACTCATACGAGCAGCCTAAGACACTGATGTCAGCCAGTCCGTTGACAACCAACTCTCCCGTGATGTTCAGCGCGTCCAACGGACCTGCAAGGCGCAGTCTGCCGTTGGCGTGACCAGTCAGCTGGCTCATGAAGCTATCCATGAAAGAGCGCGCAAAGTCCAGGTGGGTACCTTCGGCATCAATGCCCAAATCAATGTAGTTGCGGGCTGGTGACACATAACCGTTGATGAGCGTCTGTGCATCCTCACCGTCATCGGCAGTAGCGTGGATGTCTATCTGCTCCTGCTCTTTGTTCCAGTTCACCTGTGCGTGCAGTGTTCCCATGCGACCGTGTTCGAACTCAAACTGCCGCACGGTAAGGGCTCCGTCAGCCTCGAAGTTGCCAAAAACACCACGCAGACAGCCGCCGCCTGTTGCCAACCCGCCAAAGTCAACAGCATGGAAGTTGACGAGGTCAAGGACATATTGCACATCAATGTCGTGCATCCGGATGTCCAGCGAGTCATGACTGTTCTCTGAAGCAGTGCCGTCAAGAGTAAGGAACTGTTCGCCATGCTGGATGGAGAAATGCTTGACATCCAGATGCTTGTCATAGTACGTGATGGTCGACGGCTGAATGTCCCATGGTGCATTGTTAACCGTCATCTGTGACGGGCTGATGTCGATGTGGGCAACCTGCTTCCCGTCAATGTTGGTGTTGAAGCGTGCGTTGGCAATCACCTTGCCGCACATGTGTTCAGCAGCGTGGTCATCCCAGAACAGCGTGGTCTGTAGTTGGTTGTCGGCAGCGCTGCCCGTGGCCTGCAGTTCCAGTTGCTTGCCGTTCCCCATCAGTTTAGTGACGCTGACATCGTAAACCATCGTACCCTGTGGTGAAGCGATGCTGAGGTGTCCGTTGTCATAACGGCTCTCGTTATAATAGAACTGCGGTATGCTACATTCGATGTTCAACTGACGGTCGCTGTCATTAACCATCCCGTCGAGGGTCAGTGGCTGCGTGAGACGCAAGGGGACACGCAACAGCTGTTGCAGCCAGTCAGACTTGCTGATGGTGGCGTGCAGCGAGAAGTTGTTGGCGGTAGGTGCTGTTGCCTTAGGCAGACCGGGCAGGGTGGGCAACTGGTATGCAATGAAGTTGGTGATGCTCTGTGGCAGCGTTTCGTAGTTGAAGTCGCCGTTGATGCGTGCTTCGCCGAAGTCGCTGACGAGGGTTATGAAGTGCTCTTCGCCCGCATAGCCTGACTCCACATGCAACCCTTTCAGTTCATAGTGCTCAGTAGCTGACTGCAGTGTCAGGTTGTTGACATCCAGTGTGCCTGTTGCATTGCTAATGTCCTTGCCGGTGAGGTTGGCAACGACGGTGCCCGAGAAGCGGGCATCGCCCCAGTAGTCAGTCAGGTTGATGGCCTTAGGTGCCAGGTCTGCAATACCGATATTCAGTTGGATGTCATTCTGCTTGCCGTGATGCACCCTTTGACCTTCAATAGTTGCACGGATGTTGCTGTCATCAATGCTCAGTTGTCCGTGGGTGTCAGCATCACTGAGAAGCCCCTTCATCACGATGTTCTGGTAGGAGTAGCCGTTATATTCAAACTGTTTTACAATGCCGTCAGCCTCTATGCCGCCAGCGTTACCCTTTGCCAGCTTACCCTTGAGGTCTATCGTTGTCGAGAGCGTGCCAAAGTGTTCATTATCCAACACCCGTTTCAGGTTGAAGTCTTGGGTGTCAACGTGTCCTTGGAAGCGGCGTAAACTGTCCAATGACATACTGAAAGCCACGTTGCCGGCATCCGTCTCTAACTGGTTGTTGGCACGCAGGGTGCTGATGCCGACACCGCTGACGGTACCCCTCAGATGAACATTGCCAAGCCGCTCTAGCTCGTCGGGTATCTGAACACGCTCGCCTCGTAGGTTTTCAGAGATGAAGCCGATGGTCTTGGCCGACAAACCCAAGTCGTGAATGAAGGCTGTCCACTCGGGTTTGCTGTGCAACACCCTTCGCAAGTTTCCGTCTATGTTGATGTTGATGTCGCCTGTGGTAGAACCAACCTCCAGTTGCGTGATGTCTACATTCTCACCCTCACCCTTGAAGTGTGCCGACAGTGACAGCGTGCTGTTGAATGTCTTCAGCGTGGGCAGCAGGTACGACAAGTCTGAAAGTCTGATGGTGGAAGGCTCGATGCTGCCCGTATAGCGCAGCGAGGGCACGATGAACTGTTTTGCCAGATAACGGTAGCTGGCATCGATGTCCCCCAGTGCAATGTCGGTACCTGGCATGTGCAGACGGAAGTCCGTCAGTCGGCAGCGGTTTTGACCTGCCTCGAAGTGCAGCTGCAGGCGCTGTACTTCCATTCCCGACTTCTCCCTGAACGACAGGCGCTTCATGTTGACATTCAGCGAGTCGTTAGTCAGTTGTTTCAGTATGATATGGGTGCTGATGTCCGTCAACGCTAAGTGACGGGGATTGAGACGCCCAGGAGTCTCCTCGGCATCGAGTTGGTCAAAGCTGACGGATGTGCGCCTGATGATAAGCGAGTTGATGCGCAGGTTGAGGGGAGACCGGCTGGTGGTGTCTTTCGAAGCCAGCGAGTCCAATACGAACTGGAAGTTGGGCTGACTGTCTGCCGTAGCCTGGTAGAATTTGGCATGTGCACCAAAAATCTGTGCTGTGGAAATGGAAATCTTACCCTCACGCAACGGTAACAGGTCCAGGCGTATGGACAGGCGGCTGGCGGTGAGCATGTTGCGCCCCTGCTGGTCTTTGATGCTGACATCATACAGCGTGATGTGACTGGGAATGTCAAACTTCAGACGGTCTATGTGTACGCTGGTGCCTAGTTTGGCTGCCAGCACGTGGCTGACGCGCTGAGCCAGATACTCCTGGACGGCAGGGATGCTGAATGTCAGAATAAAGAGCAGATACAGACCGAGAAGGGTCCATATTACAATGCTCAATATATGTTTTAGTATCTTCAAAACTGACAGTCAGAGATTGCAAAACATTTCGGTTGCAATGAATTTTGCCACAAAATTACATTAAAAAGTTGGGATGCAGCAACTTTTCCTCGGTTTTTTATATTCTTTCTGCTCTTTTTTTGCTAAATTTGCAGCGATTTTCAGAGAAACGTTTCAATTTTTTATTCTATACATGGCAAATGTAATCAAGTTACACAAAGGCTTGGACATTCACCTTCAAGGCAAAGCCGAGGAGAAACTCATCACGTTGAAATCCAACGGACAGTATGCACTGGTGCCCGACGATTTCGAGGGGGTTACTCCGAAGGTCATCGTGAAAGAAGGTGATAAAGTCAAAGCAGGGGATGCCTTGTTCATCAACAAGCAATATCCTCAAGTCAAGTTTGCCTCTCCCGTCAGCGGCACCGTCCGCGAGGTGGTACGTGGCGAACGGCGCAAAGTGCTCTGCATCAAGGTGGAAGCCGATAAAGAGCAGCAGTTTACCGATTTCGGCAAGAAGGATGTATCGAAGATGGATGGACAGCAGGTCATTGACACACTGCTGGAAGCTGGAATCTTCGGATATATCAATCAGCTGCCGTATGCAGTCTCTACCAATCCTTCTGTCCTGCCGAAGGCTATCTTCGTCTCCGTCTTGAGAGACAAACCCCTGGCGGCAAGCTTCGATTTCGAGGTGCAGGGGCAGGAGGCTGACTTCGTTACTGGCATTCAGGCTTTGTCGAAGATTGCTAAGACTTATATCGGACTGGGCATACAACCTGACTTCCAGAGTGCTATCAGACAGATGGGCATTGAACAATATGCAGAACTCAACATCTTCGATGGGAAATGTCCTGCAGGAAACGTGGGCGTACAGGTAAACCATATCGACCCTGTCAACAAAGGCGAGGTGGTGTGGACCATCGGTGACCCCACTGTGGTGCTGTTTATCGGGCGACTACTGAATACTGGCAAGGTAAACCTGACACGACGCATTGCACTTTGTGGCAGTGAGGTGAAACAGCCTGCTTATGCCGACATGCTGGTGGGTGAGGAACTCGCAACGCTGCTCTCCAACAGCTATGATGCCTCAAAGCATGTGCGCATCATCAACGGCAATGTACTGACAGGAAGACCTACCACCAAAGACGGATTCTTAGGAGCTCACACCAGCGAGATTACCGTTATCCCGGAGGGCGATGACGCTGACGAGATGCTGGGATGGATTCTGCCTCGCTTGAAGCAGTTCTCCGTCAGCCGCAGCTACTTCTCGTGGTTGCAGAACCTTTGGTTCTCTAACAACAAGAAGCAGTATGCACTCGATGCTCGTGTCAAGGGCGGCGAGCGACACATGATTATGAGTGGCGAGTATGACAAGGTGCTGCCAATGGATATCTACGGCGAATACCTCATCAAGGCTATCATTGCTGGCGACATTGACCGCCAGGAGGCCCTGGGCATCTACGAGGTGTCACCCGAAGACTTTGCACTGGCGGAGTTCGTCGACTCTTCTAAGCTTGAATTGCAACGCATCGTCCGTGAAGGCCTGAACATTTTACGTAAAGAAAATGCATAGTATGAAAGCATTAAGAAATTATCTCAATAAGATCAAGCCGAACTTCGAGGAGGGTGGCAAGTTGCATGCTTTCCGTTCGGTTTTCGACGGCTTCGAGACGTTCCTTTATGTCCCCAACGAGACTTCAAGAACTGGTGTCAACATCCACGATGCCATTGACTCGAAGCGTATTATGAGTATGGTGGTCATCGCGCTGATGCCTGCTATGCTGTTTGGCATGTATAACATTGGTTATCAGAACTATCTGGCTGCCGGTACACTGGCAACGGCAGGATTCTGGGAAATCTTCTGTTATGGATTCCTTGCCGTGCTGCCTAAGATCCTCGTCAGCTACATCGTGGGGCTCGGCATCGAGTTCGCATGGGCTCAGTGGAAGCATGAGGAGATTCAGGAGGGATACCTTGTAAGCGGTATCATCATCCCCCTCATCATTCCTATCGGATGTCCGCTCTGGATGCTGGCACTGGCTTGTGCCTTCTCGGTTATCTTCTGTAAGGAGATTTTCGGAGGCACGGGCATGAATATCTTCAACCCTGCCATCGCTGCACGTATGTTCTTGTTCTTCGCCTATCCTTCTAAGATGACCGGCGACCAGGTTTGGGTGGCTCAAGACTCAATCTTCGGACTTGGCAACACGCTGCCTGACGGATTTACGGCTGCCACACCGCTTGGACAGATAGGACAGGGCATCGAACCCACGGCTTCTATCTTCGACATGATTTGCGGCTTTATCCCTGGCTCTATCGGCGAGACAAGCATCATCGCCATTGCTATCGGTGCTTGCATCCTGCTTTGGACGGGCATCGCCTCCTGGCGCACCATGCTGAGCGTCTTCGTAGGTGGAGCCGTCATGGCTTGCATCTTTGAACAGACAGGACAGTCTTTCGTCTGGTGGCATCACTTCGTAATGGGGGGCTTTGCCTTCGGTGCGGTATTTATGGCTACCGACCCTGTTACTTCGTGCCGCACTACTACCGGACAGTACTTCTACGGCTGTCTCATTGGGGCAATGGCTGTCATCATCCGCGTGCTCAATGCTGGTTATCCTGAGGGTATGATGCTCGCCATCTTCTTCGGTAACATGTTTGCGCCTACCATCGACCATTTCGTTGTGGAGCGCAACATCTCTAAACGCTTAGCTCGTAAAAAGTAAATTGTAAATCAATTGTAAATTGTCAAATTGTAAATTAAGATGGCTAAGTTTAATACTAACAGCAACGTATACATTATTTGTTACAGCGCCATCCTCGTTGTCATCGTAGCTTTCCTGCTGGCTTTTGTCTATCAGGCACTGAAACCTATGCAGGATGCCAACGTGGCACTGGATGTGAAGAAGCAGATTCTCTACTCACTGAATATCCGTAACCTCGACGGGGCTGAAGCTGAGGCTAAGTACGCTGAGGTGGTGAAGGCAGAGAAGGAATATGACGGACAGCGCGTTTATCAATGTCAACTCGATGGTCAGGACATCTTGGTTGTAAGCCTGAAAGGCATGGGCCTGTGGGGTGGCATCAGTGGGTATCTCGCCATCGACCTTGAAGGGAAGGTCTTTGGAGCCTACTTCAACCACGAGAGCGAGACGGCCGGACTGGGCGCCGAAATCAAAGACTCGCAGGCATGGCAGGAGAAGTTTATCGGCAAGCAGATTTTCGATGACAAAGGCAATGTCGTCCTGTCGGTGGTGAAGAAGGTGGAAGACCCTGATACGCAGGTGGACTGTGTGACGGGTGCTACGCTGACTTCCAATGGTGTCGATGCCATGCTGAAAGATTGCCTGAAGAAGCTGCAAATAAAGGGTGATTTGTAAATTGTAAATGGTCAAATCGTAAATAAATAGTAAATTGTAAATTGTCAAATTGTAAATCCCTATGGCTTTATTCTCAAAACATAATAAAGAGGTTTTCTTAAACCCACTAAACGTTGACCATCCCATCCTCGGACAGGTCCTGGGCATCTGCTCGGCACTGGCTGTCACTTCTCAGCTCAAGCCTGCTATCGTGATGGGACTTGCCGTGACGGTCATTACGGCATTCTCGAATGTCATCATTTCTATCATACGCAACACCATCCCTAACCGCATCCGTATTGTGGTACAGCTGGTGGTGGTGGCTGCGCTTGTAACCATCGTGAGTCAGATTCTAAAGGCCTTTGCCTACGATGTCAGCGTACAGCTTTCGGTCTATGTTGGACTTATCATCACGAACTGTATTCTGATGGGACGACTCGAGGCGTTCGCCATGATGAACAAACCCTGGCCTTCTTTCCTCGATGGTGTAGGTAACGGATTGGGTTATGCCATGATACTTGTTATCGTGGGTGCCTTCCGCGAGTTCTTCGGACGGGGCTCTCTGCTGGGCTTCCAGATTATCCCTCAGAGCGTCTACGACTTTGGTTATGTTAACAACGGCATGATGACGATGCCGGCTATGGCACTCATCCTCGTGGGCTGTGTCATCTGGATTCATCGTGCATATTTTTATAAGGAGAAGTAATTATGGAACACGCAATATCACTACTCTTTAGGTCCATCTTTGTGGACAACATGATTTTCGCCTTCTTCCTCGGCATGTGTTCCTACCTTGCCGTGTCTAAGACCGTGAAGACTTCTATGGGACTCGGACTCGCTGTAACCTTCGTTCTTACTGTTACCGTTCCCGTCAACTATCTGTTGCAAACCAAGGTGCTGGGTCCTGACTGCCTTGCTCAGGGGGTTGATCTCAGCTACCTGTCGTTCATCCTTTTCATTGCGGTCATAGCTGGCATGGTTCAACTCGTCGAGATGACGGTCGAGCGCTACTCACCCTCTCTCTATGCTGCACTGGGCATCTTCCTGCCGCTCATAGCCGTCAACTGCGCCATCATGGGTGCCTCGCTCTTCATGCAGCAGCGCATCCTCATGGATCCTTCAAACTCGCAGGCCATCACTTCTGTCACTGATGCCGTCATCTATGGCTTCGGTTCTGGTCTCGGCTGGACACTGGCTATTGTGGCAATGGGTGCCATTCGCGAGAAGATGCAGTATTCGGATGTTCCCCGTCCCCTCCAGGGTCTCGGTATCGTATTCATCACTGTAGGTCTCATGGCTATGGCAATGATGTGTTTCAGTGGACTGAACATATAAATTGTAAATTGTCAAATCGTAAATAAATTGTAAATTGTCAAATTGTAAATATATTTATGTTTCAGTTTATAGCATATAGCATAGCAGTATTCCTCATCGTAATACTTCTGTTGGTGGTCATCCTGCTGGTGGCTAAGAAATACCTCAGTCCTGCTGGCAATGTCAATATCGTCATCAATGGCGACCGCACACTCTCTGTAGCACAAGGCAACTCGCTCATGGCTACTCTCAACGAGAATGGTGTCTTCCTGCCTTCTGCCTGTGGCGGCAAAGCTTCCTGCGGACAGTGTAAGGTGCAGGTGCTTGAGGGAGGCGGCGAAATCCTTGATTCTGAGAAGCCTCACTTCACCCGAAAGGAAATCAAGGCGGGCTGGCGTCTCGGCTGTCAGTGTAAGGTGAAAGGCGACCTTAGCATACATGTTGACGAGTCTATTTTGGGTGTTAAGGAGTACGAATGTACCGTCATCTCTAACAAGAACGTGGCTACCTTTATCAAGGAGTTCAAGGTGCAGCTGCCTGCCGGTGCTCACATGGACTTCCTGCCTGGTTCCTACGCTCAGATTAAGATACCTGCTTTCGATTGCATCGATTATAACGACTACGACCGCGACCTCATTACGCCTGAGTACGTTCCGGCATGGGAGAAGTTTAAGATGTTCGACCTGAAGTGTAAGAACCCCGAACCCACCATCCGTGCCTACTCCATGGCTAACTATCCTGCCGAGGGTGATGTCTTCATGCTCACCGTGCGCATTGCTACGCCGCCGTTCAAGCCCGACCGCAGCGGCTTCATGGATGTCAATCCGGGTATTGCCTCTTCTTACATCTTCTCGCTCAAACCTGGCGACAAGGTTGTCATGTCGGGTCCTTACGGCGACTTCCACCCGCATTTCGACTCCAAGAAGGAGATGATCTGGGTTGGTGGTGGTGCCGGTATGGCTCCTCTGCGCGCTCAGATTATGCACATGACGAAGACGCTGCACACCACCGATCGCGAGATGCATTATTTCTACGGCGCACGCGCCCTGAACGAGGTGTTCTATCTTGACGACTTCCTTGGTCTGGAGAAGGAGTACCCCAACTTCCACTTCCACCTCGCACTCGACCGACCCGATCCTGCTGCCGATGCTGCTGGCGTGAAGTACACCCCAGGCTTCGTCCATCAGGTCATGCTCGACACTTATCTGAAGGACCACGAGGCACCCGAAGATGTCGAGTACTACATGTGCGGTCCTGGACCTATGTCCAATGCCGTTGTTCAGATGCTCCATTCACTGGGAGTAGAGTCCGAAAGCATTATGTACGATAACTTCGGTGGATAAATTGCGTCTCTTCACACCCCCCTGCCGCGTCTTGCGGTTTACCCGCAAGGACGCTTTACGCTCCTTGTTGAGTTTAGCCACGCCCCTCCTCCTGTTCACGCTCTTGTCTGCGTGTTCGCCGGAAGGCAAGCGCCATGTCATCGGCGTGTCCCAATGCTCCGATGACATCTGGCGCGAAAAACAGAATTCTGAACTGCGCATGGCTACCTATTTTCAGGAGGGCGTGGAACTGCGTTTTGCCGCCGCTTACGACAGTGACAAGCGACAGATTGAGCAGATTGACAGTCTTGTAGCCAGTGGCATTGACCTGCTCATTGTCGCACCTAACCAGATTGCTACCATCTCTCCCGCCATTGACCGAGCTTATGATCGTGGCATTCCTGTTATAGTCTTTGAGCGAAAAACCAATTCGCGGAAATATACAGCATTTATGAGTGCTGACAACTATGAAATGGGAAGACAGATGGGGCAATATATTGCTACTCATATGCAGGGCCGAGGCACCATTCTGGAAGTTATGGGACTAAAAGGCTCTTCGCCTGCCATAGAGCGCCATAAAGGTTTTACCGATGCTGTTGCTCGCTATCCAGATATCCACGTAGTGGCAACACTACAGGGTGACTGGACTGAGCAAAGCGCTTATACAGCCACCATCCAATGGCTGAAGGACGAAAAACATCGCACTGTCCATGTCGACTATGTCTTTGGACATAACGACCGTATGGCTATGGGTGTCCGAAGGGCATTCCAAGCATTGCAAAGACAGTCCCACGGCGGACAGCTTGTCAACTCTCCCTTGTATTGTGGAATTGACGGACTACCTGGCAAGGATGGTGGAATCCGTTTGGTTCGTGATTCCATCCTCGATGCTTCCTACATCTATCCCACTTATGGCGACAGACTGTTGCAATTGGCTATCAATATTCTTGATGGAAAGCCTTTTCCCAAGGAAACGCGCTTGCAATCCGCACTGGTTACTCATGACAATGCCAGTGTGCTGTTGATGCAGACCGATGAGACACTGCGGCAGATTGAGTATTTGGATCAGTTACATGAAAAAACCGACTCTTATCTCCAACAACTCGACACGCAGCGTGTCATTAGCTGGCTGGCTTGCGGAGGCATAGTTCTGTTGCTCATCACCTTCGTCCTGTTTTATCTCTATTACTTGGGTAAGGCCAATATACGCCGTGAGCGTGTCACTAATACCCTCTGGAACCTAAAGCCAGAGGACGTTCCGTGCTCGGAGGTTTACGCTCCGAGCCCCTCCGAGTCCGTTGATAACACCACACCCGAGACTTCCAGTGAGAGCTTGGTGACCTCCGTCTTTATTACTCGTTTTAAGGAGTTTGTCGAGGCTCGACTGTCCGATAGTGATTTGAGCATTGAGGATTTAGCTGCCGACATGAATCTCAGTCGTGTTCAACTTTACAGAAAGGTTAAAACGATTACAGGCAGCACACCTGTCGAACTATTGCGTACCGCCCGCTTGAACCGTGGATATCAATTGCTCATGACTACAGACAAGAGCATTAGTGAAGTGGCTTATGAGGTCGGCTTTACTGCTCCTAGTTACTTCACCAAGTGTTTCAAGGACGAGTTTGGACAGTTGCCCGGTGAACTGCGCAAATAGAAAGACGGCAATAAAAAGAATAAGAAAAATCGTTCAATGTTTACAAATTCTGTTGCATTGAACGATTTTTTTATCTCCTTGAAACATCCTTTCTATCCCGTGCGTAATAAATAAAGTATCTTTGCGCCACAATTCACGAATTACTAACCAAAAATTAAAAGCAAATGAAACACACGAAAAGATTTATTCTGAGTTTCTCAATGCTCCTGCTGTGCAATTTAATAATGTACGCGCAGGAAACCATCAGCGGCACCGTCGTCGATGCTACCGGCGAACCCATTATCGGTGCAACGGTGATGGAGAAAGGCACGTCGAACGGTACTGTTACCGACTTCGACGGTAATTTCAAGCTGAAGGTCCCCGCTGGCAAGATGCTGCTCGTAAGCTACATCGGTTACGATGCCCAGGACATTGCTGCAGCCAACGGCATGAAGGTCACGCTGAAGGAAAGCTCTACCACGCTCAATGAGGTTGTGGTCACGGGTTATACCACACAGCGCAAGGCTGACCTGACTGGTGCTGTTTCGGTGGTGAGCGTCAGCGAACTGGCCAAGCAGAACGAAAACAACCCGATGAAGGCCTTGCAGGGTCGTGTACCGGGCATGAACATCTCGGCCGACGGTAACCTGGCTGGTGCTGCCACGGTTCGAATCCGTGGTGAGGGTACGCTGAACTCGGGTGTTGACCCCCTGTACATCATCGACGGGGTGCCAACCACATCGGGAATGCACGAACTCAATGGTAACGATATCGAGAGCATACAGGTGCTGAAGGATGCTGCCTCTGCCTCTATCTACGGTTCACGTGCAGCCAATGGTGTCATCATCATCACTACCAAGAAGGGTAAGGACGGCAAGGTGAAGGTCAACTTCGACAGCAGTATTGCTGCTTCGTTCTATACCCACAAGATTGAGACTATGAACGCTCAGGAGTGGGGACGCGCCTTCTGGCAGGCTAACGTCAATGACGGCAAAGACCCCAACGCTAACTCGCTGGGCTACCGCTTCGACTGGACCACTGACGGTGCCGGCAATCCCGTGCTGAACGGCATGAAGATGAACATGTTCTTGGATAATGGTGCTACCGTCCGCTCGGGCGATACCGACTGGTTCGACCAGGTGACACGCACCGGTATCGTACAGCAGTACAACCTGTCTGTCAGCAACGGATCAGAAAAGGGCAATAGCTTCTTCTCCATAGGTTATTATGACAATAAGGGTACCATTAAGGACTCAAAGTTCAGCCGTCTGTCAGCTCGTGCTAACAGCGACTACAAGCTGTTCGGAGGCAAGGTGACCATCGGTGAGAACTTCTCTATCAACCGCACGAAGGGAACCGACGCACCGGGTAACATCCTGGCCAACGCCCTGCAGTTCAACCCAAACTTCCCCATCTATGCTGAGAACGGACAGTTTGCTCAGGCACTGGGTGCCTACTCTGAACGTGAGAACCCGCTGAGCATTCTCTATAATAATAAGGATAACGAATATACCTTGTGGCGCATGTTTGGTGATGCTCACCTGAGTGTGACACCCATCAAGAACCTGACGCTTCGCACTACGCTGGGTATCGACTATTCACAGAAGAAGCAACGCTTCTTTACTTATCCTATTGCCAATGGTAAGATGACGCGCACCGAGACTGCTGCCGAGAGCAAGCAGGAGCACTGGATGCGCTGGATGTGGAATGCCATTGCCACCTATAACCTCGAGATTGGTCGCCACCGTGGTGATGCCATGATTGGTATGGAGGTGAACCGTGAAAACTATGAATGGAACAGCGCCAAGCGCTTTGAAATGGCAATCCTGAATACCGACTACATGTGGCCATCGGCTGGTAGCGGCCGTCAATTGGCTGAAGGTTCGGGCAATGGCTATTCGCTGGTGTCGTTCTTCGGAAAGCTTAACTACACCTATGCTGACAAGTATATGGCTTCGTTCACGTTGCGTCGCGACGGTTCGAGCCGCTTCGGTTCCAACAACCAGTATGGTACGTTCCCTTCTGTCAGTGCCGGTTGGCGCGTCAGTCAGGAGGACTTTATGAATCGTACCCACTCATGGCTTGATGACCTGAAGCTGCGCTACTCTTGGGGCATGACTGGTAACCAGGCCATCGACAATACTGCTCGTTATACGCTCTACAAGGCTGTGACATCTACCGGACTGTGGGAGAGTGGTGATTCTGGTTCGTCCTACGACATCGCTGGTAAGAACGGCGGTAACCTGCTGAATAATGGTTATGTACGCACTCAGCGTGGTAACGAGGACATCAAGTGGGAGACCACCATCCAGCATAACCTGGGTGTCGACTTCGCTGTACTGCGCAACGAGGTCTACGGTAGCTTCGACTGGTTCTACAAGAAGACCAAGGACATCCTGCTCTTCATGGAGGGCATCGGCTCCATGGGCGAGGGTAGCGGTCAGTTCGTCAATGCCGGTGAGATGAAGAACACCGGTTGGGAGCTCTCGCTGGGCTATCGCCACAAACTGAAGAATGGCTTCTCTTGGGATATCAACGGTAACATCAGCCGTTATACCAACGAGATTACCAAGTTGCCTGAGACCGTCATTGCCAAGGGTAAGTTCGGTGGTAACAGCCGCCTCAGTGTCATTGGACACGCCAAGGATGCTGTCGTGGGTTATGTTGCCGACGGCATCTTCAAGAGTCAGGAGGAAGTGGACAACCACGCCTATCAGGAGGGCGCCGGCGTAGGCCGCATCCGCTGGAAGGATATCAACGGTGATGGTAAGATTACCGAAGATGACCAAGACTGGATTTACAGCCCAACGCCTGACTTCACCTGGGGTCTGAACATCTACCTGCAGTATAAGAACTGGGACTTCACCATGTTCTGGCAGGGCGTACAGGGCGTTGATGCCAACTACTACCAGGTGCGCCGTGTGAAGACTCAGACAGACCTGTGGGCAAGCTCACACGAAGACTGTAACGTGCCTTATCTCAACAAAGGCGTACGTGTGCTTGATGCCTGGACACCGCAGAACCCCGATAGCGACATCCCTGCACTGACCACGGAAGATAAAAACAATGAAGGACGCGTTTCTTCCTACTATGTAGAGAACGGCTCCTATGCCAAACTGCGTACCGTACAGCTGGGCTACAACGTACCTAAGAGTTTCACCGACAAACTCATGCTCGACCGCCTGCGCCTGTACATCTCAGCCCAGAACCTGCTCACCATCAAGAGCGGCAAGTTCACTGGCGCTGACCCCGAGAACCCAGGGTTCAACTACCCCATTCCTCTTAACATCACGTTCGGCTTAAATGTATCTTTTTAAAAGTAAAAAAGTAAAAAATTAAAAAAGTAAAAAGATATGAAGACAAATATATTCAATAAGGTAAGGAATCTGGCGAAAGCCCCTTTTACCCTTTTACCTTTTTACCCTTTTATCTTTACTTGCTTCCTGTCCTGTGGACTGACCGCTTCCCTGACCTCCTGCAGTGACTTCCTCGACGAGCAGAAGCCCCAGGGCTTGCTGGTGCAGGACGAGGTGAAAGACCCCAAGTATGTCGATGATGTCATCATTTCGGCATATGCAGGTCTGCTGTCCATCGAGGACATGAATGCGTCGTTCTCCCTGTGGAACTACGACACACGCTCTGACGACGCCTATGTCGGAGGCTCTAACTTCTCCGACGGTGAGCCCTTCCATCATCTTGAACTCGGTACCGGCATCATGACCGATGCCTGGCCCTTCGGCTCCATCTGGGGCAAACTCTACAAGTTCCTGTCACGTGTCAGCCTGAGCATCGACATGCTCTCCGAGGCCGACCAGAGCAATGCTACCATCCAGCAGCGCATGGCAGAAATGAAGTTCCTGCGCGCCTACGGTCACTTCCAGCTGAAGCGTCTCTTCAAGAAGATTCCCTTTGTCAACAAACCTAACCTGACAGAGGAAGACTATAACAACCTGTCCAACACCGAGTACACCAACGACGAGGGCTGGCAGCAGATCATCAACGACCTCCAGACAGCCTACGACGTGCTGCCCCTCACTCAGACCGACAAGGGACGCCCCTCCAAGGCTGCTGCCGCTGCCTTCCTGGCAAAGGTCTACCTGTATAAGGCTTATCATCAGGACAATGCCAACAACAACCAGGTCACCAGCATCAATATGGATGACATGCAGAAGGTGGTTGACTACACCACCCTGTCAACCTTCACCTCAGCCGGCTATGGTCTGGAGGATGACCTGCACAACAACTTCCGTCCAGAGGAAGCCTACGAGAATGGAAAAGAGAGCATCTGGGCCATCCAGTATTCGCGCAACGACGGTACCACCTATGGTAACCTCAACTTCTCCAACCGTCTCATAGTCCCCTGCATCCCTAAGGTTCACGACTCAGGTAACGACTTCTACAAGCCATCACACAACCTCGTAGATGCCTACCGCACAAACAGCGATGGTCTGCCCCTGCTCGACAACTTCGATGCCAAGGATTACGAAGTAGGTATGTCTGAGACTGTTGACCCCCGTTTGTTTGTCACCGTCGGCATGCCAGGCACCCCCTACATGTTCAATACCAATTACATGATTCAGAAGGATGACACCTGGAGCCGTGCCGGTAAGGGCCTTTACGGTTGGTTCGTGTCATTGAAGCAGAATGTTGACCCTGCACTGACGAACATCTATCTCTATAATGCCGACAACCAGTGGGCTAGCTCCATGAATCGCATCGTGTTCCGCTATGCCGACGTGTTGCTGATGCGTGCCGAAGCACTGATTCAGCTCAACCGCATTGATGAAGGTATCGCCCTCATCAATCAGGTGCGCCAGCGTGCTGAGGGAATGGCTAAGAATAGCGTTGTGTCGAACTACCGCACCAAGTATGGCGTACTTTATGCCGTAGGTCAGTATAAGGGTGCTTATGGTAAGGACGAGGCCATGAAGATACTGAAGATGGAGCGCCGTCTGGAGCTGGCTATGGAGAGTGAGCGCTTCTTCGACCTCGTGCGCTGGGGTGATGCCGAGAAGGTCATCAACCATTTCTATGTCACTGAGTCCAAGACCATGTCCTTCCTCAATGGTGCTCACTTTACTGCCAATCAGAACGAGTATCTGCCTATTCCTAAGGAGCAGATCTCAGCCTCTAACGGACACTACACGCAGAACTGCGGACAGTGGTAATGGATAAAGGTAAAAAAGTAAGGAATTAAAAAAGTAAAAAAGATATGAAGACAAAGATAAGAAACAAGGTTAAGGGACTGGTAAAGTATTTACCCTTTTACCTTTTTGCCCTTTTACCTTTATTAGCCGCCTGTAGTAAGGACAACACCAGTGGCATGAACCTCAGTGGCGACTGTCTGGTCGAGGAACTGGTGCTCAACGGCCAGTACAAGGCAACCATCAGTCTTGAGAAGCGACAACTGAAGGTAAAGGTGCCTGTTAACTTTACAGCTGCCGACGACATGACCGTCACCAGCCTGCGACTCTCGCCTGGTGCTACCGCTAATGTCAAGGTGGGTGACCACCTGAACCTGAAGCTCGATAAGTCGCTGACCATCAGCAATGGTGATAGAGTCATGGACTACCGCCTCTATGTGCGTAACGACGAGGCCATCATGACTAAGTTTGTGCTCGAAGGAGTGATGGGTGCCATCAATCAGGAGACCAAAACCGTCGAGGTAAGCATGTTGGCTAACAGCGGCATCAATCTGGCTAGCGCCACCTTCGAGGTGGAGTGCAGCGAGGATGCCGTCTGCAACCCTGCCAGCGGCATGAAGGGTAACTTCACTGAGCCTTTCCTGATTACGCTCACCGACAATACCGCAGTTTCCACCTACACCGTAACGGTGAAGGTCATCGAGAAGCCTTCTGCCATCTTCGTCGGCGAGGCTGAGAATGTCGAGGGACTGAACAACGAGGAGAAGGCTGCTGCCAAGTGGTTTACGGGCAATGTTCCTGGTGCCGCCTATGTATCATGGAAGGATATTGCCAGCGCCAATATTTCGCTGGATGACTGTAAGTTCGTCTTCTTCCTGCGCCACTGTGCTGCATACGGCAACTACGAGAACTTCAAGACCGGTGAGTCTGGTGCTATGGCTGCCGTACCGGCTATGAAGCAGCTCTGGGAGAAAGGCGTAGGCTTTGTCTTAGGCCGTTCAGCCGTCAACTATGCCATTGCCTTGGGTGCCGCACCCGAGAATGCATTCCCCAACAACTGCTGGGGCAGCGGTGGCGACGGCTCTGACTTGATGGGTGATGAGCCCTGGCGCTTCTCCATCTTCGACACGACACACCCGCTATGGCAGAACCTGAAGAAGTTCCCCGGTGCTGCAGACAACAGCATCTGCACGCTGGATAAGAACTATACCATCTGTAACACCACATCGCAGTTCGGCGGCATCGGCACCTGGTCTGCGCTGAAAAACGTGGCCGACGTGGAGGCACTGCTCGGCGGACGTGCCCTCATCGGACATTCCGAGGAGGTAGCTGGCTGGGAGCTGAAGAGCAAGGACGGCAACTACGGTAAGGGTGGTATCATCTGTATCGGTTCAGGCCTGTTCGACTGGTACTCACCGACGGCTTATACGTCCAACTACCATGACAATCTGGGCACGATAATGCTCAACGCATACGACTATTTAACTAAATAACCATTTAATGTAAGGTCATTATGAAAAAGATTATAAATACATGCTGCATAGCGCTGTTCGGTTGTGCCCTCGGCACAGCTCTGATCTCGTGCTCCAGTGATGATGTCGTGGGCGATGCCCCTCGCAACTGGGAAGGAACGACCGGACGCTATGAGTCTAACGCAGAGAACGAGAACGGCTTCGGCACGTTCTTCACCCCTCGCTTCGGACGCGTGGGCGATACGATGCCTTTCTATGACAAGAAGACCGGCGAGTTCAAGGTGCTCTATCTTCAGGAGTTCGCCAACAATGCCGACAAGCGCTTCCACCCCTACTGGGGCGTAGCTACTGCTGATGGCTGTAACTACCGCGCACTGGGCGAGGTGCTGCCTTACGGTGAGACCGACTACCAGCAGGATGCTGCGCTGGGTACCGGCTGTGCCTACTATGATGAGAAAGCGGACCTCTACTACATCTATTATACTGGTCACAACGGTCTGTGCACGAACCGCGAGGTAGTGATGCGCGCCACATCTAAGGACTTCAAGAACTGGACCAAGGACTCTGAGTGGGCGCTGGCTGGTCCCGACTACGGCTACTGGGGTGAAAACTTCCGCGACCCGCATATCTTCGTCACTGAAGACGGCGTGTACCACATGCTTATCATCACCGCTCCCGCCGAGGGCAAGCCGCTGTTTGTCGAGTTCAAGTCCAACGACCTGAAGAACTGGAAGCACGTGGGCTCGTTCAAGATGGTGTGGAACGACCGTATGTGCGAGTGCCCCGATGTGTTCAAGATGGGTAACTACTGGTACATGGTATTCAGCGAGGCACCTGCCTACAGCCGCCAGGTAAAGTATGTCATGGCTGACTCATGGGAGAAGCTGAAGACACAGTTCGATCCCCCACAGTGGATTGGCGGTGACGAGCAGAACTCGAAGCTCGACAGCCGTGCCTTCTATGCTGGAAAGACGGCCTCCAATGGTACCGACCGCTACATCTGGGGCTGGTGTCCCATCCGTCGCGGTAGTGGTATTGACGAGAAGAATATGGATGTGAAGCCCGATGCCGAGCCTGCCTGGGGTGGTGCAATGGTGTGCCACAAGGTACTGCAGCATGCTGACGGTCGGCTGTCGCTGACTGCCGCTCCTGCATTGGCTGGCAAGTATTCGAAGCCACTGGCAGCTACCGTCATGGCTAGCAACGGCTATGACAATGGCAAGCTCTCTGGCAACGATGCCTATGTGCTCTACAGCCGTCTGGGCGACTGCAACCACATCTCGTTCACCGTTACTACTTCTAACAACTGGGATAAGTTCGGTGTCTCTCTGGTGCGCAGCACCGATGCCAACTACTACTATACTATGGTAGTCAACCCTGAAAACGAGAACCAGCGCAAGATTAACTTCGAACAGGAGGGTTACATCCTTCAGGATGGCAACGTGAAGGTTCCTGGAAAGGGCTTTGTGGCTGGCATCGACAGCTACATGTTCCAGCGTCCTACCGACAATGTCTATAAGGTTGACATCTATACCGACAACTCTGTCATGGTGATGTACATCAACGACAATGTCTGCTACACGCAGCGCATCTACGGCATCCGCAAGAACTGCTGGAGCATCAACAACTATGGCGGCAACATCACTGTCAGCGATGTTCGCGTCAGCCAGCAGTAATCTCTGACTAAACCGAGGGCGGGGGAGTGTCTCCGCGGCATTCCCCGCCCTTCTTATTATTCAACAAATTATTAACACAAAAAAACAATGAATATGAAAAAAGTATTTTTACTCGGTATGCTCTTTGCTGCAACCGTTTGTAACGCACAGGTCGTTCTGTGGGATGGAACAGACAAAGAAGTTGGCTCTGATGGCGGTTTCTGGAGTCGTGCAGAACCCACTGTCGTAGATGAGGAAGGCAACAGTATCATGAAATTCACAATGAAGGCAAACCCTGGAGGCTGGGCAGACGAGCACCACAATGCTGCACTGCCTGTTGGTGATGTTGACTTTAAGTCTCTGCGCCGTTTGACAATGCGTCTGAAGATGACCGATGCCCACAATGTGTTGGTACAGCTTGAAGGCAAGGAAGGTGCCTATAATGCTGAGCGTATAGCTTGGTACGACGGCGGTGACGGATGGAAGGTTCTGGTTTACGAGTTTGCTGCTGGTCCTGACTTCGACAAGATTACAGATAGCGGCAATAACGTGTTGGCTATCTGGCCTTTTGAAAAGTCAGCAGCAGGCGAGGGTAAAACTTTCTATGTTGACGACATCAAGCTTGAAGGTACGATGGTAAATGGCAAGGGTATTCTTGCATATGCCGACAACTCGCTGACTGGTGAGGTCAAGGTTACTGGTGTCATCGGAAAGGGTACATATCAGTGTACGTGGGCTGGAGATTGGCATGCCGAGAATTATGACGACTATGCCCTGCTGGCTCAAAAGCTCGCTCCCACCGCTACAAAACTGGATGTTTCGGAGGCTGGTCGCTGGGATGAGGATTGGACTGCCATCCAGGCGAAGTGCCCTGGTATTACTATCGTTACAGAGAAGGAGGCCGATGGCATTTCTGCTGTGAAGAACGCTCGTTCCGAAGCAGCCGAGTACTTCGACCTGCAGGGTCGCCGTATTGCAGAGCCCACGAAGGGTCTGTATATTGTCAATGGTCGTAAGGTCGTGGTTAAGTAATCCTATTTCATACCACTTTAGTTCTTTAATATAGCAATAGATTGTTTTCTGGTGACATCTGCCTCAGGCGCTGCAAAGAGTCTGAGGCAGATTATTTTTTTTACCTTTTTACCTTTCTACCTTTTTACCTTTCTACTTTTACTGATAAAAATGTTGCAATGAACGTTTTTTTTTAGCTTTTGTATCAATTATTATAGCTGAAAAAGAACGAAACGGCTATCTTTGCAAACAAAAATAATTGATAACTAAAAGCATTTAATTGAAGAAATGAGAAAACTGATTGTGATGATGATGGCAACTATGATGTGTTGTCTCTCGCAAGCCCAGACGACTCCGCTGCTGCTCGGCAAGAGCCATGCCATGCTACGCCTCAAGGTGGAGAAGAAATTCCTGCTGCTGCCTGTCCAGGAGCGTGAAGACATTGCTACCATCAAGGTGCTGGTGAATAACGGCGAGGTACAGAAACTGAATGTGAAACTGGCAGTTGACAAAATTGACTATTTTGTACCTCTCGATGTGCAGCGCTTCGGTGCTGACCAGGTATTGCTGGACATCAAGTTCCATGGTGAGCGACGTTTTACGGGAGCTATGAAGGACTTCCTTTGTTGGAACGAGATGAAGCAGAGCGACACCTTTGACACACAAAACCGCGAGCACTTCCGCCCGCAATACCATCATACGCCACTCTATGGATGGATGAACGACCCCAACGGCATGTTCTACAAGGACGGCGTCTACCACCTCTTCTACCAGTGGAATCCCTACGGTTCGCAGTGGGAAAACATGACTTGGGGACACTCCACCAGCCGCGACCTGCTGCACTGGGAGGCTCAGCCTACAGCCATCGAACCCGACGCGCTGGGCAGCATCTTCAGCGGCTCGTGTGTAGTTGATAAGAAGAACAACCGCGTGGTGGCTTTCTATACCTCTGCAGGCGAGAAGCAGACACAGTCCATGGCTATCTCTACCGATGGCGGCATGACCTTCGAGAAGTACCAGGGCAACCCCGTACTCGTAAGCAAGGAGGAAGACTTCCGTGACCCGAAGTGTTTCTGGAACCCTGAAATTCAGAAGTGGAACCTCATCCTCGCCGTAGGTCAGGAGATGCGCATCTATTCCTCTGACAACCTGACGGACTGGAAGTACGAGAGCTCCTTCGGACAGACGGTCAACAAACTGACCGACGAGGTAACGGAAATAGGCTGCCACGACGGCGTGTGGGAGTGCCCCGACCTCATCAAACTGCAGGTGCGTGGCACCGATAAGCAGAAGTGGATGCTCATCTGCAACATCAACCCGGGAGGTCCTTACGGAGGCTCTGCCACACAGTATTTCGTGGGTGACTTCGATGGTCATAAGTTCACATGCGAGCATCAGGACACCCGATGGATGGATTATGGCAAAGACCATTATGCCACCGTCACCTTCGACAATGCACCCGACGGCCGACACATCGCACTGGCATGGATGTCCAACTGGCAGTATGCCAACCAGGTTCCTACCAAGCAGTTCCGTTCTGCCAACAGCGTGCCGCGTGACCTCGACCTCTTCGAGTACAACGGACAGACCTACTGCGGCGTGACACCGTCGCGCGAGCTCATGGCACTGCGTGGCAAAGTGGTGAAGAAGCTCCCGCAGGCAGGCGAGATAGTTGTTGATGTCAAAGGTTCGACCGACATCGTGCTGTCTAACGCACTCGGCGAGCAGGTGGTGATGAAGTACGACGCACTGCAGCATACCTTCAGCATGGACCGTACACGCTCATACGCCTCGTTCAGCGAAGCCTTCCCCTGCGTGACAACGGCACCCGTGTATGGTGACATCAAGCAGCTGCGCATCTTCGTTGACAACAGCTCTATCGAGGTGTTCGATGCCGAGGGTCGCCTGTCCATGACTAACCTCGTATTCCCCCAGGAGCCCTACAACGCACTGAAGGTAACGGGCGGCAAGGCCACCATCTATGAAATAGCAAAATAGTAAAATAACAAAATTACAAAATCAATTGTAAATAGTCAAATTGTAAATTGTCAAATTGTAAATCAAAATAGCTATGGCTAACCAAAACAAATCGATTTATCTCATCCCCGTCATGCTCTGCTTCTTCTGCATGGGCTTCGTGGATCTGGTAGGTATCGCTTCCAACTATGTGAAGGAAGACCTCCAACTGACTGACTCCGTTGCCAACGTGTTTCCCTCGCTGGTATTCTTCTGGTTCCTCATCTTCAGCGTACCCACAGGCATGCTGATGAACAAGATAGGACGCAAGAATACTGTGTTGCTCTCGCTGGTGGTGACAGTCATATCGCTCGTCATACCCCTGTTCGGCAAATCCTTTGGCGTGATGCTCGTCGCCTTCTCCCTGCTGGGCATCGGCAACGCCTTCATGCAGACCGCCATCAACCCGCTGGCTATGCTCATCATCGGTGACAAGAACCTCGCATCGACACTGACCTTCGGACAGTTTGTGAAGGCTATCGCTTCTTTCATGGCTCCTTATCTTGCCATGTGGGGTGCTACGCAGGTCATCCCAACCTTCGACTACGAGTGGCGCGTGCTGTTCCTGGTTTACTTTGTCATCGGCGTACTGTCAGCCGTGCTGCTGTGGGTGACCCCCATCACTGAAGAGCTGAAGGAGAAGAGTGATAAGTCCGTCATGACGGAGTTTGCCGACTGCTTCCGACTGCTGGGCAAGCCCATCGTGCTGCTGTCCTTCCTGGCCATCATGTGTCACGTGGGTATTGACGTGGGTACCAACACCACAGCACCGAAGCTGCTCATGGAGCGTGTCGGCATGTCGCTCAACGAGGCAGCCTTTGCTACCTCCCTTTACTTCATCTTCCGTACCATCGGTGCCCTCACCGGCTCGTTCTTCCTGCGTGTGCTCAAGACCCGCTGGTTCTTCATCATCTGCATCACCTGCATGGCACTGTCCATGCTGGGCATGTTCTTCGGCACCGAGCAGTGGGAACTCTATGCAGCCATTGCCTTGGTGGGTTATGGCAACTCCAACGTCTTCTCTATGGCTTTCTCCGAGGCACTGCTGACGGTTCCTGAGAAGCAGAACGAAGTCTCCGGTCTGATGATTATGGGACTCTTCGGTGGTACCATCTTCCCACTCATCATGGGCTTCTGCAGCGATGCTGTCGGACAGGCAGGTGCCGTAGCAGTCATGGCTGTCGGTGTCATCTACCTCTTTACTTATATCCCTCAGGTAAAGCACTAAGGGAAAAGGTAAATGATTCAATAGAAAAATCAATTGTAAATTGTCAAATTGTAAATTAAATATTATGAGCAAACGCTATGTAGTAGGGCTGGGCGAGGCCCTGTGGGATGTACTTCCCGACGGAAAGAAACTGGGTGGAGCACCGGCAAACTTCGCTTATCATGCTGGTCAGTTCGGACTGGATACCATTGCTGTCAGTGCGCTGGGCGAGGACCAGTTGGCAGAAGAGACCATCAAGGCTCTGGAGGACAATGGTCTACATTATCTGATGCCCCGTGTTCCTTATCCCACAGGAACGGTACAGGTGACGCTGTCGGGCGACGGCATCCCTGCCTACGAGATTAAGGAGAATGTGGCTTGGGACAACATTCCCTATACACCCGAGATGACCGACATTGCCAAGCACTGCCGCGCCGTATGCTTCGGTTCGCTGGCTCAGCGTAACGTTACTTCGTGGGCTACCATCCGTCAGTTCCTCGATGACACCCCTGAGGACTGCCTGAAAATCTTCGACATCAACCTGCGCCAGCAGTTCTTCACCAAGAATGTCATCGAAGAGTCCCTGAAGCGCTGCAACGTGTTGAAAATCAACGACGAGGAAGTGGTGACCTTCTGTCATCTCTTCGGCTATGAGGGATTGGATATGCGACAGACGTGCGAGAAGATACTGAACGCTTACCACCTGCAGATGCTCGTGCTGACATGCGGCACCAATGGCTCGTATGTCTTCACTCCTACCATCACGTCATTCCAGGACACTCCGAAGGTCGAGGTAGCTGACACCGTAGGAGCCGGCGACTCCTTCACGGGTTCGTTCTGCGCTGCTGTGCTCAACGGCAAGAGCATAGAGGAAGCCCACAAGATAGCTGTCGAGGTGTCTGCCTTCGTATGCACCCAGAATGGTGCCATGCCGAAGTATCCTGCTGCCCTCACGGCAAAGGTGAAATAAATGTCCATATTAGTAGTTTTATTAGTAGTTTTAATAGTAGTTCTGTGTTTTACTAGTTTTTAATAGTTGTTTTAAACAAAGAACCTTTTAGTAGTAGTTTTAAACAGAGGACCGCCAGTGCTGCGACAGCACTGGCGGTTTTGCGATTTTATTGTAGCGGGGCACCCCCTTCTACCTTTCTACCTTTTTACTTTTTTACCTTTTTCCCTTTCTACTTCACGTACTCCGAGAAGTCAGTCAGGTGCATGTCGCCCTTGCGAGCCAGCGTGTCGTGCATGGCGAAGGCGGCAGTAAGGCAGTGATGGGTATGTCCGCCTGTTCCCAGCTTCAGGTAGTCCCACAGCAGCTGCTTGTAGTCGGGGTGTGCACAGTTCTCGATGATGGTCTGTGCGCGCTGCATCGGGCTCTTGCCGCGAAGGTCTGCAACACCCTGTTCCGTCACGATGATGTTGACATCGTGCTCTGACGAGTCCTGGTGGGTGACGAAGGGAACGACACTCGAGATGAGGCCACCCTTTGCAATAGAGGGACAGGTGAAGATTGACAGGTAGGCATTGCGGATGAAGTCGCCCGAACCACCAATACCGTTCATCATCTTCGTACCGCTGATGTGGGTGGAGTTGGCATTGCCGTAGATGTCAACCTCAATAGCGGTGTTGATGGCAATGACACCCAGACGGCGAATGATGGCGGGGTGGTTTGATATTTCGCTCTGACGCAGTGTCAGGTGGTCTTTGAAGTAATCCATGTTGTCATATACCTGCTTCAGACAGTCGTTAGAGACCGTCAGCGAGCAGGCAGAGGCGTCTTTCACGCGGCCGTTCATCATCATCTCCACTACGGCATCCTGCAGCACTTCGGTATAGATGTTGAAGTCGGGCACGTGCTTGTCCTGTCCTAAAGCGCCCAGAATGGCATTGGCGGTCGAGCCTACGCCGCTCTGCAGGGGCAGGAACTCCTTGGGGATGCGCCCGTTGTGCAACTCGTCAACCAGGAATTCTGCCACCAGGTAACCAATCTTGTCGGTTACGGGGTCGCTGTCCTTGAAGGCGCGAGCCTCGTCGGGAATGTTACACTCTACGACACCCACCACCTTCTCTTTCGGTATCGACACGTAAGGCACACCAATGCGGTCGCTGACATTGAAGATGGGTATGGGCTTGCGGTAGGGAGGATCCAGCGGCTCATAGACATCGTGCAGGTTCTTGGCATTGGGGTTGTGGAAGCTGTTCAGCTCCAGTATGACCTTTTTAGCCAGTCGGGCAGCGGTAGGTGAGATGCCACCGGCTGCTGTCAGGTAGACACGCCAGTCACTGCCCGCATCTTCTATGTCGCACACCTCCAGAATTGCCCAGTCCACATCACCATAGAAGCCGTAGCGCAACTCCTGTGCCATGTGGCTCAGGTGCAGGTCGTTATATGGAATCTCGCCGGCATTGACATGTTTGCGGAAGTCAGGGTTCGTGGTATACGGAGCACGATACTTGATGGCTTGTGCGTTTGACAGGACACCGTCGGTCGACTGTCCCGTCGAAGCGCCCGTAAAGATACCAACCTTGAATTCGCGACCGGCAGCGTGCTCAGCCTCGGCTTTCTTTGCCAACTCTTTCGTGGTGGCCTTAGCCACACCGGCAGGTGTGAAACCACTCATGGCGATGTTCTCGCCGTTCTTAATCAGTGCTGCAGCCTCGGCAGCAGTCATGCGTGTGTACATCATTTATAATATGACAATTTACTGTTTTTAATTTTTATGGCTGCAAAATTACTATAAATTGTGCTAAAAGCCAAAGAAAAGCCGTTTTTTATTTATCTTTCTTGGCTGACTTACGTAATGGTTTGCGTTCGTTTTAACCTTTTTTAGTATAAAATATCTATACTACCTTATATTTTTTTTGTAATTTTGCCGTCGGAAAAAGTTAAATCAGTTTAATAAATTCAGATTCTATGAAAAAGTTTTTGATGTTGGGCTTTGTTGCCCTTGCATTCATCGGCTGTAAGAACACTGACCTTTCGGGTGATATCCCTAATGGATACAATCCGCAAGGTGATCCTGCTACACAGTATGCGAATGCTTTCAAGAATGTCTTTGGCACACCTGCTGCCAATCAGACGTGGGGCTTTGGAATTGCTGAGACAGCGACTCCCGCTAAAGCAATGAAGCGTAGTGCTGCTGAACTGACAGTTCCCTCTATTGCTGCACCTTACGATGCTACTTGGGTTGCCAACTATCTGTCAACGGCTACTGAGCCTAATAGCTCCAATGTTGGTGATAACTATGATAACACCACATACGCAATCAATTATGGTGCAGGCGGTCCTAATTATATCGATTGGAACAACGCTGAGCAAGTAGCTGAAAGGGAGTATTTCTTCTCTCTTTCTTGGGAAGAGCAGATAGCATACGCTCTTGCTAATCATCCCACTTGGCTAACTTATACAAAGGATGAGACCTACGTTACCAACTTCAAGATTACTGGTACTTGGAACGGTGAAATCAGCGTAGCAGGTTCTGAGGGTTCTCAGACTCCCGGTTGTGAGCGTACTATCGTTGTAACCGGTACTTGGAATATCAATGACGGCCAAAAGATTGGTAGCCTGGGTAGGGTTATCATTGCCAACGGTGGTACTGTGAATGTTGCATCAGGCAAAACGCTGAACATGGTGAACCAGGCTCAGCTGGTAGTGCTGCAGGGCGGTAAACTGACTGGCGAGGGTAGCATTGAAATCAACAATGGTTCTGCAGAAGGCAAGGAAGCTTATAATGGCGGTACGATTGATATTGCTACCTTCAACAACAATTTCGGCAAGTTCTATAACTACGGCAAGTTCCTGGTTAAAGAGTATAAGGCAGGTGCTACCGAGAGCAACTTCTACAACCACGGCCTCGCAGCTATCGACCACACCGCTGGCGATGCTAATGCTCGCGTGCTCAATGCTTGTCAGTTCTATGTGAAGAACAACGCCCGTATGCGCAACTACCTTGGTGTTCAGGGTTCTGCCCTTATCGTAGGTGGTCAGTTCATGCCCTTCGGCAGTGAGGATGGCACGAGTGTTCCAAGCAATGTCACGCTTGCTGCTGGTGCACTCGTAAAGTGCGGCTCGCTGTACAACGGTTCAAGCTGGGATGGTCCTACCGAGGGTTATGCCGCTCTGGAGATTGTCAACCAGATTGACTACCTGAACTGGGTACAGGATTCACCTCAGACTGCTGGCTACTTTGCCAACAACATCTACGTGAAGTGCGGCAACTGGGAGAACGACCCTGAAGGTCAGGGCTATCACCAGGATGATGCCACCGATGTTGACAACTACAACAAGTCAAGAGCTAAGTATAAGTTCTTCGAGATTGCTGCCAACTGCAAAGGTAACGGCAATGTCAAGAAGGTTGAAGACGGCGACTACGAGGTAATCCCCGCTGATGACAACTTCGTACTGGGTGAGGCTGGTTGTACTCCTGGCTTCAAGATTGAGGAGGTCGACAACAAACCTTCACTGCACGTGATGGCTGAGGACCTGAGCGCTACTGAGAAGAGCGACTTCGACTTCAACGATGTTGTACTCGATGTCTTCTATGTCAACGAGAATACCGTTAAGATCACGCTGCTTGCCGCTGGTGGTACACTGCCTCTGCGCATAGCCGAGAATGACGAGTGGGAGGTTCACAAGTTGTTCGGTGTTCCTGTAACCTGCATGGTGAACACGGGTACGAAGTATCACGTTGCCAAGTCGCCCTACACTCAGGAGACGAAGCCATATGTTGAGCTGACGCTGACTGGCAAAACCTGGAGCAAGGATCAGAACGACTTCGCCGGTGAGGTGAACACCCAGATTAAGCTGGAGGTTCAGAAGGATGGCACATGGTACGAGCTGACTGCCAAGAAGGGCGATCCCGCTTGTAAGGTTGCTACTCCTGTCAACATCAACATGAAGGACTACGACTGGTATCCCGAAGAGTATCGCTGGCCGTATGAGAAGCAGGGTGTTGGTGAGAGCTTCAGCGACTACGTATCCGATCCTGTCAACGAGAAGTTCTACATTGTAGAGTAATACGCGCCGACAGAAACGCATGAAATATTTTCAGGGCAGCTACCTCGCAGTAGCTGCCCTGATTTTTTCTTTTTAGCAACACATCGTTTCTCTCACCTCTCATTTATCCATCATCTCATCTTAATCTTTAATCTTTAATTTTTCATCTTTCATCTTTCATCTCTTACCTCAATTGTTTGCGATGTGCAGGAAGCGTGTAATCTTGCCCGTCAGACTACGGTCCATGTTGTTGATGAAAGTCTCCAGCACCTTGGTGGGTCCCGTCATCGGAATGATGTCGTAGTCGGCAATCGCTGCCGGTATCAGGCAGCTGTGACCGTGAGGCAGGGTGATGTCTGATGTTTGATGGTTGATGTCTGATGTTTGATGGTTGATGGTTGAAGCTTGAGTGCTTTTAGGACGGATGTGCAGTTTACAGTCGCCCTGCATACACATACACACCACGAAGCTGTCATACTTCAGCAGGTTGCGGTGGAAGGGAGTGGTACACTCCGTCACGCGTATGGTGAAGTAGGGTGAGTCGATAACCAGATTAGCCTTGTTGGTCTTGTCAGAATAGCTGGTGCGATACTCGTCTTCCACATGGAAGTCAAGAGCCTGTGCCGCCAGCTCCGTATGCAGCTCACGTGGCTTGCCGTCCATTCCTGGGCGGTTGTAGTCGTAGATGCGGTAAGTCACATCGCTCGACTGCTGCACCTCTGCCAGGAAGATGCCGGCACCGATGGCGTGCACGCGTCCTGCCGGCAGGTAGAAGACATCGCCAGCGCTCACCTCGTGGCGCGCCAACACGCTGGTAATGGTGTTGTTGCGTATGTGTTCCTTATATTCTTCTGGAGTAAGCTCCTTGTTAAAGCCCGCATAGAGGTAGCTGCCAGGTTGCGCGTCAATGATGTACCACATCTCGCTCTTCCCCATCTTGCCGTGTACGCGTTGTGCCATCTCGTCATTGGGGTGAACCTGTATGCTCAGGTCCTTCTGTGCGTCAATGAACTTCACCAGCAGGGGCAGCTGTCCGTGGTATTGCTCGCTGACGGCATGTCCCAGGATGTCAACAGGCATCTCGCTGATGACCTCCGTCAGCAGCCTGCCCTCCCAGGGGCCGTTGGCAACGACACTCGTACTCGAAGGTACGGCACTCACCTCCCAGCTCTCGCCGATGGGCTCCTGCTGTGCTGGCAGTCCCTTATAGGCGCAAAGCTTGCTGCCTCCCCAGATGACGGGGTGCAGGTTCGGTTTGAAGAGCAGCGGGTATAGTGTCATTTCTGGTACGTATTAAACGGTAATATGGCTGCAAAGATACGAAATAAATCGAAGGTAAAAAAGTAAAAAGGTAAAAAAGTAAGAAAACCTTTTGCTTTTCGCATTGTTATTTGTAATTTTGCAGCTAATTATGGTACTCAACTACATTTGGATAGGTTTTTTTGTCATCGCCTTTGTCATCGCACTGGTTAAGCTGCTGTTCTTTGGCGACTTCGACGTGTTTCCCGCTATGATGGACTCCACGTTCTCCTCGTCGAAGACGGCGTTTGAGATTTCCCTCGGACTGACAGGCGTGTTGTCGCTCTGGATGGGTGTGATGAAGATTGGCGAGAAGGGGGGTGTGGTCAACGTGTTGGCACGCCTGTTGTCACCCGTGTTTGCCAAACTCTTCCCTGACATTCCCAAGGGACACCCCGTCACGGGTTCCATCTTTATGAACCTTGCCGCCAACATGTTAGGACTCGACAATGCTGCTACGCCCCTGGGACTGAAGGCTATGGAGCAGATGCAGGAGTTGAACAAGGAGAAAGAGACGGCATCGAACCCCATGATCATGTTCTTGGTGCTGAACACCAGCGGACTGACACTCATCCCCGTCAGCATCATGGTGTATCGTGCCCAGATGGGTGCCGCTCAGCCTACCGACATCTTCATTCCCATCCTGCTTGCCACGTTCTTCTCCACACTGACGGGCATCATCATTACCTCGCTCTACCAGCGCATCAACCTCATCAACCGCACCATGCTGCTCACGCTGGGTGGCGCCTGTGCTGTGGTGGCAGCTGTCATTTGGGGTTTCTCGCAGATGGATGGTGACACGATGAACAAGGTGAGCACTTCTGTTGCCAACATCCTGCTCATGACCATCATCACGGGATTCATCGTGGCAGGCGTACGCAAGAAGGTCAATGTCTACGATGCCTTCATCGAAGGTGCCAAGGACGGATTTTCCACTGCCGTGCGCATCATTCCCTATCTCGTAGCTATCCTCGTGGCTATTGGCGTGTTTCGTGCCAGTGGTGCGATGGACATGCTCATCGGCGCACTGCGCAACGGCATCAGCGCACTGGGTGTCGATGCCCAGTGGGTAGAAGCCATGCCCACCGCACTCATGAAGCCCCTGTCGGGCAGCGGTGCCCGTGGCATGATGGTCGATGCGATGACAACCTACGGTGCCGACTCCTTCGTGGGTCGCCTGTCGTGCATCTTCCAAGGCTCCACCGACACCACCTTCTACATCTTAGCCGTTTACTTCGGCTCCGTGGGTATCAGAAACACGCGTCATGCCGTCAGCTGCGGACTGCTGGCTGACCTGGCAGGCATCATCTCGGCAATAGCCATCTGCTATCTATTTTTTAACTAGATAAACTAGATATACTAGATACACTAGAAAAACTAGAAATACTAGAAAAACCAGAAAAACCCAGAGAAAAAAAAGATTATGGCAAAACTCGCATCACTCGCAAAGGACACAGCCATCTACGGACTCTCCAGCATTGTCGGCAGGTTTCTGAACTACCTGCTCGTGCCCCTCTATACCGCTAAGATATCGGCGGCATCGGGCGGCTATGGTGTCATCACCAACATGTATGCCTATACGGCACTGGTGCTGGTGCTGCTGACATTCGGCATGGAGACCACCTACTTCCGCTTCACCAACAAGACCCACGAGGACTCGCAGCGCGTCTACTCCACGACGCTCATCAGCGTAGGGTTCGTCTCGCTGCTGTTTGCCCTGCTGGTGGTGCTGTTTGTTGACCCCATCAGTGCGCTCATGGGGTATGCCGACCACCCCTCTTATGTATGGGTCATGGCTGTGACGGTAGCTATCGATGCCTTCCTGTGCATACCCTTCGCCTACCTGCGCCAGCAGAAGAAGGCGCTGAAGTTTGCTGCCCTCAAGCTGTTGAATATCCTGGTCAGCATCCTGCTCAACATCATCTACTTTGCCGTGCTCGAAGGTCAGGACGTGGGTTTTGCCTTCTACATCAACCTCGTCTGCTCTGCCATGCTTGCCGTTTGTCTGGTGCGCGAGATTCTGCCCATCCGCTACGGACTGGATCTCGCCGTCTTGCGCCGCATGCTCAGCTATTCGTGGCCCATCCTCATCCTGGGCATTGCAGGCATCCTCAACCAGACGGCCGACAAGATGTTGTTCCCCTATATATATAAAGGTACGGACATGCACGCGCAACTGGGCATCTACGGTGCCGCGTCGAAGATTGCCATGATTATGGCTATGATAACGCAGGCGTTCCGCTATGCCTACGAGCCCATCGTCTTCGCTGGTGTCAAGGACAAAGACCAGCACCAGATGTACTGCAGTGCCATGAAGTATTTCATCATCTTCACCCTGCTGGCTTTCCTCATGGTCATGGGTTATATGGACATTCTGAAGTACATCATCGGCTCCGACTATTGGAGCGGACTGCGTGTCGTGCCTATCGTGATGGCAGCCGAAATCATGATGGGCATCTACTTCAACCTCTCCTTCTGGTATAAGATTACCGACAAGACCATCTGGGGTGCCGTCTTCTCTGGTCTCGGCTGTGCCGTACTGCTGGCTGTCAACATCATCTTCGTGCCTCGCTACGGCTATATGGCGTGTGCGTGGGGAGGCTTCGCCGGTTACGGTGTCGCTATGGTGGCTTCTTACCTCGTCGGTCAGAAGTACTATCCGCTGGCTTATCCGCTCAAGGACATTGCCTTCTACGTCTTGCTGGCTGTCATCCTCTTCTTTGCTATGCGTGGTGCCAGCCACGAGTTGCCCGTATGGCTGTCGCTGGGTGTCAACACACTGCTGCTGTTGCTCTTCGCAGGCATCATCATCAAGCGTGACCTGCCGCTGAGCAAACTGCTGGAAAAGGTGAAAAAGGTAAAAAAGTAAAAAAGTAAAAAAGTAGGAAACACTATAATTGGAACATTAGTAACTAAAAAAAACAAAATAAAAAAATATGAGAAAAGCTATATTATTGATTTTACCCTTTTACCTTTTTACCTTTTTACCTTTAAAAGCCGATGAAGGCATGTGGACACTCTATAACCTGCCACAGGTCGTCTATGACCAGATGCGGCAGTACGGATTCCAGCTGCCTAAGGAGCAGTTGTACCAGAGCGACAATGCCGTCAGCAATGCCGTTGTCAACTTCGGCGGCTTCTGCTCAGGCGTTGTGGTCAGCCCTGACGGCTTGGTGTTTACCAACCACCACTGCGGCTTCGACAACATCCGCCAGCACTCCACCGTCGAACACGACTACCTGCTCAACGGCTTCTATGCCAAGAGCTTCGAGGAGGAGTTGCCCAATGAGGACCTCTTCGTGAGCTTCATGGTCAACCAGTGCGATGTCACCGACTCCATCATGCCCCTGCTGAAGGGCAAGAGCCTGTCGGACGTTGCTGACATTGTTGACAGTGTGGAGAATGCCTGGCACAAGCAGATGCGCCGCCAAGACTCCACCCTGCGTGTTGAGGTGAAGCCCTTCTACGAAGGTAACAGGTATTACCTCACCACCTACCGCGACTTCAAGGACGTGCGCCTGGTGTTCACCGTTCCTAAGTCGATGGGTAAGTTCGGAGGCGAGACCGACAACTGGATGTGGCCGCGCCAGACCTGCGACTACAGCGTGTTCCGCATCTATGCTGACCCCAAGACCAACGGTCCTGCCAAGTACTCCAAGGACAACGTGCCCTATAAGCCAAAGACATGGGCACCCGTCAGCATGCAGGGCTATAAGCCTGGTGACTTCTGCATGATAATGGGATACCCTGGCCGCACCAACCGTTACCTCTCCAGCTATGGCATCCAGGAGCGGCGCGACGCACAGAACGCCCCACGTGTGCAGGTGCGTGGCATCAAGCAGGAAATCATGCTGCGCCATATGCGTGCCTCCGAGGCGGTGCGCATCATGTACGACTCCAAGTATGCCTCCTCGTCTAATTACTGGAAGAACTCCATCGGCATGAACAAGTGCATTGACTCCATCGGACTCATCGGTCAGAAGCGCGCCTACGAGCAGCGCATAGAACAGTGGATGCAGACCAACAGCGAGGTCAAGGCCTCTGGTCTCGACTTCCGCAAGATGGACAGCCTCTATGCCAAGCGCATGGCTCTGACGCGCATCCGCACCCTGTTCATGGAGACCTTCTTCCTGCAGGACCAGCTCAGCTATCGTGCCTGGAAGAGCAACTGGGGCATGCAGGTCAAGGGCAAGCGTGCCAAGCAGTATATCGAGTTCGATGACAACACCAACGAGTGGGACCCTGCCACCGAGCGTGAGCTGATGGCTGCCCTGCTTAAGAACTACCGCATGCAGGTCGTTGACGAGCAGTTCATCCCTGCCTTCTACCAGACCATCTACAGCAAGTATCATGGCGACTATGCCGCTTATGTCAACGACCTGTACAGCAACTCCCTGCTGATGACCAACGGCAAGAAGCTGTACTTCAAGAAGAAGCGCTACCTCAAGGATATGGGCGTACAGTACGGTTTCGACATCAGCGAGCTCTACAGTGCCATCGGCAGTGCGATGCGCGAACTCAATGACGAAATCAGCCAGCAGGAGCAGCTGCTCTGTGCTGCCGTGTTGCGCATGGAGCAAGACATGCCCAACTACAGCGATGCCAACTTCACGCTGCGCATGACCTACGGTCAAGTGGGTGAGTACTCGCTGGGCGGTCGCCCCTCAGGTTACTACACCACTGCCCGCTCGCTGTGGGACAAGATGCAGCTGGCCAGTCAGAATGTGGAGTACTTCGCCGAGCCCGTCATGCACGAGCTCTTCCAGACCAAGGACTTCGGGCGCTATGCCGACCCATTGACGGGCACCCTGCAGCTGTGCTTCCTCTCCAACAACGACATCACGGGTGGCAACTCAGGCTCGCCCATCTTCAACGGCAAGGGTGAACTCCTGGGCCTCGCCTTCGACGGCAACTGGGACTCACTCTCCAGCGACATCTTCTTCGACCGCCAGCTGGCGCGCACCATCAATGTCGACGTGCGCTACATGCTGTACCTCATGGACCGTTGGGGCCATGCCGACCGTCTGCTGAAGGAACTCGGTGTCAGATAACAGACGAGTCGGGTGGGAGCAGTCTCCCTCAGGTTCGTCAGAGAGACACGTCTGCTCAGTCAAAACACGTTGACTGGGCAGACGTTTTTCTATGTCATCCACACTGTTTTTCTCTGCTTCCTAAGAATTATTCCTTAAAAGATTTGGTTATTACAAAAATATTTCATATATTTGCAAACGATATGTGTGCATCATAACCACACCTTACTACCATTTGCAGCATATAGCGGCCCCGTTGCCGCCAACGATTACTAACATATAACTTTTAATAATTCCAACAACGATGAAAAAACTACAATTACTCAAAACCGTCCTCCTTCTATGCGCCCTCATAGTCGGTAGTGGAAATTTGTGGGCAGATAATATAACATATACTTTCACATCTAATGCTTGGGCTGCTACTGCAGGAGAAAGTGCAGCAAACTGGACTAATGGTAAGAATGGTTATCAAATGCAAAGTGGAAGAGGAGTTCAAGTTACCACAGGGGCTTCAGGTGCAAATGCAACTTCGCCAACTTCTCTTTCAAATATTTCTCAAATAGTTGTAACATACAGTACGAATCCCAGTGCTGGTGCAGGTTCTATTGCATTTCAAGTAGGAACAGGAACTCCAAAATCTCAAGATGTAACAAAAACAGGAGGAACGACGGATAGAACGTTGACTTACAACTTCTCACCAGCAGAGACGGGAAAAGTTAAAATCACAGTAACTTGTACTACCAATTCTATTTACGTTAAGAGTGTTTCCATTACTTACTCTGCCAGCGGCAAGTCTCCTGCGGGCTTAGCTTATGCAACAGGTAAATATGCAACAACTTTTGGAGCGTCTTTTGCTACTCCAACATTGACAAATCCTAACGGCTTGGCAGTAACTTATGCTACCAGTGATGATACGGTTGCCGACGTAAACACTTCTACCGGTGCCGTAACCATTAAGAACAAGGCAGGAAATGCTACCATTACGGCATCCACTACGGGTGATGCAACCCACGATGAAGGTTCTGCCTCATACAAGATTTATGTCTATCAGCATGAAGGAACAAGCAGTTCGGCATTTACTGTTGCCGAGGCTAAAGATTTCATAACCAATACCCTTTATGACGGCGAAAAACATTATTATGTGAGTGGCATTGTGTCACAGACGAACGCTACGATTTCGAGTGGTAAGAATACTTATTATATCTCAGATGACGGAACAAAGACCGACCAGCTACAGGTATATCAAGGAAAGTATTTGGATGATGCTGTCTTCACTTCTTCTACTCTAGTTAAGCTTGGCGAAGAAGTGGTCGTTCGCGGACCTCTCCTGTATTACAGCAGTAAGCCTGAGATTAACACAGGAAACTACCTCCATTCAATAACAACAAAGACAGACGCCAATCTTGTAGTTCATTCAGACATCAATAACTTGGAGGTAACACAGCAGATTGCTGATTTGTATACTACAGTTTCTGATGGTGATGTAACTATTACTTCAGATAATGACGAAGTGGCAAGTATCGTAGCAGGTAAGCTGGTAGGCAACAAGCCAGGAACCGCTAAGATAACCGTCAGTGTTGCTTTTAATGCTACCTATGCTGGTGCAGAGAAGTCGTTTAACGTTACGGTAATTGTCAAAGACCCCGTAGCACCTCAGGGCCTCAGCGATGTTGGCTTTGCAAAGGTGACTGCACCAGGTGCTGTTCCAAGCGGTGAGTATCTGTTAGTTTGTGAGGATTGGAGTGTAGCTTTCAATGGTGGTTTGGCAGATATGGACGTTGCCGCTAATATCATTGATGTGGACATCACTGACCATAAGATACCTGCACTGGAGAACCTCAAGGCTGCAACATTTACTTATGATGCTACTGCAAAGACATTGGTTAATAAAGCAGGCAAGTATATCGGAAGATCTGAATATAGTGGTGATGCATTATTGAATGTGTCCGACACACCAACTTTAACCAATAGCCTAAGTATTGATGCCTCTGGTAATGTTATCATTACTGCGTTGCAATCAGAGGGAACAGATGCTAATGCAGGTAAGTTTGCGACATTACAATATATGCTGTCTGGAGCAAATAGCCGTTTCCGTTATTATATAACAGAACAGAGAGCTATTCAGCTATACAAGCTCAGCACTACCACCACTTACGACATAAATATTGGTTCGGATGGCTGGCGCACCATCGTGCCCGCTGCCAGTGCTACGCTGCCCTCAGGCGTGAAGGCTTACTACGTCGCCTCTAACGTAACTGCGGGTGTGGCAACACTGACGGAGGTGAACTCTATCAAGGCTGGTGAGGCTTACCTGCTGAGCGGCACTGCGGGCGACCATACCCTGACGGTGACTGCAAGCCCCACAGAGCCTACTGGCAACAAACTGCGTGTCAGCACAGAACTGGACGGTAACGGCGCTTTTGTCTTGGCAAACAAGACTCAGGGTGTTGGCTTCTACCTGTGGAATGGTGGCTCACTGGGTGCCGGTCGTGTCATCCTGCCCGCTTCTGCTATTGAAAGCTTCAGCAGCGCCCATGAGTTCATCGGCTTCGATGGCGGAACAACTGGTATTGCTGATGTAAGAGGTAAGACGGAAGCAGCAAAAGGCGACTTCTACAACCTTGCTGGTCAGCGTGTAGCTCAGCCCACGAAGGGTCTCTACATCGTGAATGGTAAGAAAATCATTATGAAGTAAACTATGGAGGACACAACAATGAAAAAGATATATATGCAGCCTGAACTGGAGGCTATAGAACTGAAGATGAACGTTACGCTGCTTGCAGGCTCTGACCAGCAAGTACACAACGACGAAACAGTAGATGATGTTAAAGATCTGCTCGGTCGTGAAAACGACACCGAGTGGTAATGGGCATCAACATTACCATTAGTATTCGCTGACAGCACCATTAGTGTTTGCGGTCAGTCCAACGGCTTCGGACTCAGTGTCCGAAGCCGTAAGACTGTCCGTCCGAAGCCTTCGGACGAGTAGCAAGCCTTAATAGTACTGATCGCAAGCCTTAATAGTACTGACCGCAATCCTTAATGGTACTGACCGCAAGCCTTAATAGTACTGACCGCAATCCTTAATGGTAGCGATTGCAAACCTTAATGGTACTGATTGCAAACCTTAATGGTACTGATCGATTCTCAATTTTTATTTGCGAAAACTCTTAAAAATCTCTTTCAGTCAAGGTGGCGCAACCATAGCAGCGAGCCACGCTGCACCGGCTCCCCAAGAGAGGTGAGTCGGCTCAAGCGATCAATCGAGTCGGCTCAAGCGATCAATCGAGTCGGCTCAAGCGATCAATCGAGTCGGCTCAAGCGATTCATCGAGTCGACTCAATAAATTTCCCAGAAGAATTTGGAGAATCAAGGAAAATGTCGTAACTTTGCGGCATCAAAAAACCTAAAAGAACTATGCAAGTCATCAATTTCTCAGAACACAACAGCGTGATAAACCACTACATGGCTCAGTTGCGCGACAAGAACTATCAGAAGAACCGCATCACCTTCCGCCACAACGTGGAACGCATCGGCGAACTAATGGCATACGAGCTGTCTAAGACGCTGGAGTATAAGCCCAAGACCATCAAGACACCACTGGGACAAATCGACATTCTGCTGACACGCCAGGAGGACATGGTGATTGCCACCGTGCTGCGTGCTGGACTGCCCTTCCACCAGGGCTTCCTGAATATGTTCGATGAGGCTGACAATGCCTTCGTGTCTGCCTTTCGCATGTACATCAACCGCGAACATACCGAGGTGGGCGTTCATGCTGAGTATATTGCCACTCCCAGCGTGAAGGGCAAGACGCTGCTCATTGTCGACCCCATGCTGGCTACTGGTGGTAGCTTGGCAGCAGCCATCGAGGCGCTGCTCGAAGCTGGCAAGCCGAAGAAGATTCACGTCTGCTGTATCATTGCAGCACCTGAGGGCATCGAGGTGGTGAAAGAAGCGCTGCCCGACGATTCTACCATCTGGTGTGCATCTATCGACCAAGGCATGAACGAGCATAAGTACATCGTTCCTGGCTTTGGCGACTGTGGCGACCTCTGCTTCGGTGAGAAACTGCAGAGCTTCCGAAAGATTGCCGACAAGTAGGCGTTAGAAAAAAGGGCCTTTCGGTCCTTTTTTTTTACACGAAGACGAAGGAGGGCGGAACCGGCTTAGTTAAAATAGTACAGGAACGAAGCGATACCCTCCAGGGCTGGCTTGCGCTGGCCCTCAATCTCGATGGTAAACTTAATCTCTGCCTTGCAGATGCCACGCAGGTTCTGAATGTTGTGCAACTTCGTGACCAGACGTACGCGGCTGCCCGTAATGACAGGCTGACCAAAGCGCATGTCGGTCATGCCGTAGTTCACCAGCATCTTGATGTTGTTAACCTCGATAATCTGGTTCCACATGTAGGGCAGCAGACTCAGTGTCAGGTAGCCGTGAGCGATGGTCGACTTATACGGGCTCTCCTCTTTGGCGCGCTCGACATCGACATGTATCCACTGGTGATCCAGTGTGGCATCGGCAAACAGGTTGATGCGGTCCTGGTCTACCTGTAACCACTCAGAGTGACCTAACTCTTCGCCCAGGTGGGCGGCAAACTCATCGTATGAGTTGATGACTAACTTTCCCATGGTTTCTTCCTTGTATTGTTGTCCTGCTAAACAGGGGTACCCCGACCGAGAATCGAACTCGGAACTAAGCTTTAGGAGAGCCTTGTTATATCCATTTAACTATCAGGGCAGTCTTTTTCGCCTGCAAAAGTACGAATAAGTGAGCGAAATACCAAATTTTTTGCTGTCAAAGTTAAACCGACAGAATTTAAAAAAATCGCTGAAACGCTTGTGTGGTTTGCGATTTTTTTGTAATTTCGCAGCGCAAATGGCAACAGATAAAGCAATATTCAGTCGGACGGAGCTGCTGTTAGGCACTGACATGGTGGAACGCATCAGACAGCAGCGTGTCATCATTTTTGGGGTAGGGGGCGTCGGCTCATGGTGTGCCGAGAGCCTGATACGCTCAGGCATCAGCCATCTGACCCTCGTGGACTACGACCGCGTGTGTGCGTCAAACATCAACCGCCAGCTGATGGCTACCACCAAGACCGTCGGACAGGTGAAGGTGGACGTGCTGAAGGAACGGCTGCTGAGCATCAACCCAGAGGCGGAGATCACCACGCTGCAGAAAGTCTTCACGGAGGAGACGGCAGCCGACTTCCAGCTGGATGACTATGACTACATCATCGATGCCATTGACTCGCTGAAAGACAAGGCGTTGCTCATCGAAATGGCATGTTGCACCAAGGCGCGACTCTACTCCAGCATGGGTGCCGCCCTAAAGATGGACCCTACGCGTATTCAGGTGGCAGAATTCTGGAAGGTGAAAGGCGACCCGCTGGCACGAGCCCTCAGAAACCGCTTCAAGAAGTCGCAACGCTTCCCTAAACGCAAGTTCCAGTGTGTCTTCAGTGACGAGTTGCTGAAGAACCACGAGGAGTGTGCAACGGAAGCTCGTGCCAACGGCACCATCGCACATGTGACCGCCATTTTCGGACTGACGCTTGCTGGTCTGGTTATCCAGAATATTTGCAAAGTCAGCGTTGCAAATAACCAGTAAACAGTCTGCCTTTTAGTGCTTTATGTCAAAAAAGCGAGTGGGGGAAGCAATTTTTTTCTTTTTCCTTTCTCCCTTTTCCTATTTTTTAGTACCTTTGCACCAGTTTTAAGAAAAATAGGTAATAGTAAATTCCAAAATAAAGATTAGTATTATGGCAAAGTTAGATTTAACTCAGTACGGCATTACCGGTTCAACGGTGATTGCCCACAATCCATCGTATGAGTTCCTCTTTGAGGAAGAGACTAAGGCTGGTCTGACTGGTTATGACAAAGGTCAGAATACCGAGCTGAACGCTGTGAACGTGATGACGGGTATCTATACCGGTCGTTCACCTAAGGACAAGTACATCGTGAAGGATGCACAGAGCCAGGACAAGGTATGGTGGACAACTGAGGAGTATAAGAACGATAACCACCCCATGAGCGAAGAGGTATGGGCAAAGGTTAAGGACATCGCCATCAAGGAGCTGTCGAACAAGGAGCTGTATGTCGTTGATGCCTTCTGCGGTGCCAACGAGGCTACCCGTCTGGCTGTACGCTTCATCGTGGAGGTTGCTTGGCAGGCTCACTTCGTTAAGAACATGTTCATTCAGCCTACTGCTGAGGAGCTGGAGACCTTCGAGCCCAACTTCGTCATCTACAACGCTTCTAAGGCTAAGGTGGAGAACTACAAGGAACTGGGTCTGAACTCAGAGACTTGTGTTGCCTTCAACACCACGAGCCGTGAGCAGTGCATCATCAACACATGGTACGGTGGTGAGATGAAGAAGGGTATGTTCTCAATGCAGAACTACTATCTGCCCCTGCAGGGTATCGCCTCTATGCACTGTTCTGCAAACACCGACATGGAGGGTAAGAACACCGCTATCTTCTTCGGTCTGTCAGGTACTGGTAAGACCACGCTGTCAACCGACCCGAAGCGTCTGCTGATTGGTGATGACGAGCACGGATGGGATGACGAGGGCGTCTTCAACCTGGAAGGTGGCTGCTATGCCAAGGTCATCAACCTGGACAAGGAGTCTGAGCCCGACATCTACAACGCAATCCGTCGCGATGCCCTGTTGGAGAATGTCACCGTTGATGCCAATGGCAAGATTGACTTTGCAGACAAGAGCGTAACGGAGAACACCCGTGTCAGCTATCCTATCGAGCACATCGAGAAGATTGCCAAGAAGGTTAACGGCAAGAGCGCCGGTCCTGACGCAAAGAACGTAATCTTCCTCTCTGCCGACGCCTTTGGCGTGCTGCCTCCCGTCAGCATCCTGACTCCTGAGCAGACGAAGTACTACTTCCTCTCTGGTTTCACTGCTAAGCTGGCTGGTACAGAGCGTGGCATCACTGAGCCTACACCTACCTTCAGCGCTTGCTTCGGTCAGGCTTTCCTCGAGCTGCATCCTACCAAGTATGCTGAGGAGTTGGTGAAGAAGATGGAGAAGAGCGGTGCCAAGGCTTACCTCGTAAACACTGGCTGGAACGGTACCGGCAAGCGTATCTCTATACGTGACACCCGTGGTATCATTGATGCCATCCTGGGTGGTGCCATCCTGAAGGCTCCTACGAAGAAGATTCCTTACTTCGACTTCGAGGTTCCCACAGAGCTGGAAGGCGTAGACACCAACATCCTTGACCCTCGCGACACTTATGCTAATGCCGCTGAGTGGGAGGAGAAAGCCAAGGATCTGGCAGGCCGCTTCATCAAGAACTTCAAGAAGTACGAAGGCAACGAGGCCGGTAAGGCACTGGTTGCTGCAGGTCCGAAGTTGTAATATTAGAGACTAGAAGTAACACGCAATAGAAAAGCTGCACCAGACATCTGGCGCAGCTTTTTTATTATGTTTGAGTTTATGAGTTTATGAGTTATTGAGTTTATGAGTTTCTAACTCACCAACTCACTCTTAATTTTTATTTTTTATTTTTTATTTTCTCCTCGCTCCTCTTATAATACAGCACTTTCAGAACGAGCCCGACAGCATTTCCCAGCACAACACCAAAGCTGTCGGCCCAGAAGTCAAGCCACTCGCCAGAACGTGTCGTGGTACAGTAAGCCTGCAGCAGTTCCATGAGTCCGCCTAAGGCTGTCATGCCAATGACAGTCCACAGCAACAGCTTCTTGCCGTTGAACGGCAGCCCCTGATGCTTGCAATGCCGCAGATACTCCCACCACATCACGAAGCACGTTCCACCATACATCACGAAGTGAGTGTACTTGTCAACAAAGTCGATGTTGTCAAGAGGTGTCTCTGGAAAGAAAGGCGTCAGCGATAAAACCCAGATGAGCACGACGCAGAGTGTGGAAAGGGGGTAGAGCTTAACAAAACGTATCATTATTATTCGATTTACTTTCGATTGATAATGCAAAGGTAAGAAATAAAATGCATTTAGTAAGCAAAAAAGCACAAATAATTTCTTCTTTCATCTTTCATCTTTAATTTATTTTGTAACTTTGCACCCGTTATGGCAAAGAACGTAAGTGAAAGAGGCAACTTTGGTACAAAGTTAGGAATCGTCTTAGCTACGGCGGGTTCAGCCGTCGGACTGGGTAACGTGTGGCGTTTCCCCTATATGGCTGGTGAGAATGGTGGTGCCGTATTTATCTTGATATATATTGGCTGTGTGGTGCTGCTGGGTGTTCCCTGCATGGTCAGCGAGTTTATCGTGGGTCGCCATGGACAGTCGAATACGGCACGAGCCTACAACATCATGGCTGGTGGTACGCCGTGGGCGCTCATTGGCTACATGGGTGTGCTGACGGGTTTCCTCATTACGGGATACTACGCGGTGGTGTCTGGCTGGTGTCTGCAGTATGTCTATGCTTCGCTGGTAGGACATCTACATGGTGACCCAGCGTATTTCAAGACATACTTCACCGAATTGAGCAGTGACCCTGTGAAGCCCGTTTTCTGGACGGTGGTCATTCTGGGCATGACTTACTTCATCATAGAGCATGGAGTGCGCAACGGCATTGAGCGTGCCTCGAAGCTGATGATGCCCACCTTATTTATATTATTACTGATAATTGTCGTGGCATCGTGTATGCTGCCTGATGCTTATAAGGGAGTGGAGTTCCTGTTTAAGCCAGACTTCTCGAAGATAAACAGTGATGTATTCCTCGGTGCGCTGGGACAGTCGTTCTACTCGATGAGTATTGCGATGGGGTGTCTGTGCACCTATGCGAGTTACTTTACACGTCAGACGAACCTGACGAAATCAGCAGGGCAGATTGCCGTCATTGACAGTGTCGTTGCCATTCTGGCAGGACTGATGATTTTCCCTGCCGCCTTCAGCGTGGGTGTCAGTCCGGACAGCGGTCCGTCGCTTATCTTTATCACGCTGCCCAATGTCTTCCAGCACGCTTTCAGTGCTATGCCCGTCTTGGGATATGTCATCTCGCTGCTGTTTTTCCTGCTGTTGTCACTTGCCGCTCTGACATCGCTGATGTCGCTGCACGAGGTGAGCACGGCTTTCTGTCAGGAGGAGTTGCACCTCAGCCGTAAGCGTGCTGCCTTGCTGGTCACCATCACTACTGCCCTTATCGGCACGGTATGTTCGCTGTCCTTAGGACCGTGGGAGGGACTGACAATTTTTGGTAAGTCGCTTTTCGACTGGTTCGACTTCATTACAGGTCAGATATTCCTGCCCGTTGTGGGCTTCATGACTTGTATCTTCATTGGTTGGTGGGCAGACCACAAGATAGTGCGCGAACAATATACCAACTGGGGTGAGTTGCCAGGGCGCTACTTCCACTTCTACCTTTTCCTGGTGAAATATGTCTGTCCGCTCTGCATACTCTTTATCTTCTTGCATCAATTGGGTTGGTTATGAGCGAACGCGACAACTTTGGCAGCAAGTTAGGCATAGTGCTGGCAACTGCTGGTTCGGCAGTAGGTCTGGGTAACGTGTGGCGCTTCCCATATATGACCGGTCAGAACGGTGGCGCTGCCTTTTTGTTGCTATATATATTGTGTATCCTGTTACTGGGCATTCCTGGCATGATCAGCGAGTTTATCGTGGGTCGCCATGCCCAAGCCAATGCAGCCTATGCCTATGACAAGTTATCGCGTGGTCGCCCCTGGCGGCTGGTTGGTTATTTGGGCATCTTCTCCGCTTCAGTCATATTGGGTTTCTATGCCGTTGTTGCCGGTTGGTGCTGTCAGTACCTCTATGCTGCCATCAGCGGTGAGGTGTCGGGTGATGCCGATTATGTACGCAACTACTTTGCCACCTTCTCCAGCAACGCATGGCAGCCTGCGCTATGGGGTGTGGCTTTTATCGTGCTGACGCATGTGATTGTTGTCAAGGGCGTACGCCTCGGTATTGAGCGAGCCTCGAAGTGGCTGATGCCTATCCTCTTCGTCCTGTTGCTGATACTCGTAGTGGCTTCCTGTTCACTGCCAGGTTCCATCAACGGCATCCGTTTCCTGCTGATGCCCGACTTCTCGAAGTTGAACAGCCACGTACTGCTCGAGGCGTTGGGGCAGGCTTTCTTCTCCCTGTCGTTAGGTACGGCCTGTCTGTGTACCTATGCGAGTTACTTCTCGCGTCAGACCAATCTGTTGCAGTCGGCAGGTCAGATAGCAGTGCTTGACACGCTGGTGGCGTTGCTCTCTGGTCTGATGATTTTCCCTGCTGCCTTCAGCGTGGGTGTCAGTCCGGACTGTGGTCCGTCGCTTATCTTCATCACGCTGCCTAATGTCTTCCAGCAGGCTTTCAGCATGATGCCGCTGGTGGGTTATTTAGTCTGTATCTTGTTTTATGCCCTACTGGTGTTTGCTGCACTGACTAGTACCATCTCCATGCATGAGATAGGTACCGCCTTCTTCACAGAGAAATTCAACCTGAAACGGCGCTATTCGGCGTGGATAGTCACGACAGCCACTGCTATCCTCTGTGTGTTTTGCTCCCTCTCGGTAGGTGCCTATCCTGACCTTCAGGTGCTGGGGATGTCACTCATGGACTTTTGTGACCAGATGACTGCCAATTTCATGCTGCCGCTGGGTGGTATGCTGGCATGTCTGTTTGTAGGGTGGTATGTACCTAAGAAGACAGTGCATGCCGAGTTTACCAATGAAGGCAGCACCAACCAGCGTTTCTACCACGTGTATTTGTTTGTTGTCCGCTATGTCTGTCCGACGGGTATCCTGTTGGTCTTCCTGCACCAGCTTGGGGTGCTATAAAGAGTAGATGTTATTAGTGCCATGAATAGGAACGACCGTAAGATAGCGATAGGAGCCTGTGCAGTGGCACTGTTGTCGTTCATTGCCTTCTTTCTTGTCGACGGCACCCAAGACACCACACAGGTAAAGGCTTCGAAAGTGGCTGCCAATCATGCAGAGAGACAGCCGGCAACGCCTTTTTCAGGCAGAGGTGGCACCTATGCAAGCGGCAATACGCGTGCTTCTCGTAGCATCACTTATGCGACACCCTCTGAGAGAACCGTCGAGACCTTTCCCTTTGACCCAAATACTGCCGACAGCACGCAGCTGCTACGCCTCGGACTTCAGCCCTGGCAGGTGAAAAACATCTATCGCTATAGAGCCAAGGGCGGAATATACCGTAAGAAAGAAGACTTTGCACGGTTGTATGGACTCACCGTCAAAGAGTATCGAAGGCTGGAACCATATATCCGCATTTCTCCTGACTACCAGTCGGCAGCCACCCTCTTGAAGGGAAAACCTCGGCAAGAGCGTGACACGGTGTTGCGACCTATTAAGATAGACAGCACCCAACACATCGTGCTAAACACTGCTGATACGAATGCACTGAAGAAAGTTCCAGGCATCGGCAGCTACTATGCGCGGCAAATCGTGCGCCACGGACGGTGGCTGGGCGGCTATGTCAGCGTAGACCAACTTGATGAAATCGATGGTTTCCCCACGGCCTCAAAGCGCTATTTCGTGGTAAAGAATGCCACACCACAACGCCTTAATGTCAACAAGCTGACCCTGTACCAACTGAAGCGGCATCCGTACATCAATTATTTTCAGGCTAAAGCCATCATAGAATACCGCCGTCTGCACGGACCACTGCATAGTCTGCAGGAACTCACCCCCTCGCGTGACTTCCC
>Ga0247609_10000593_pt1 | contig 48993 bp, 62 predicted proteins | sample 172DNAGHGlowgp2_FD_193487 | JGI IMG/M metagenome (GOLD analysis project Ga0247609, IMG submission 193487) | Sheep rumen microbial communities from Palmerston North, Manawatu-Wanganui, New Zealand - 1728 DNA GHGlow gp2 | ecosystem: Host-associated > Mammals > Digestive system > Stomach > Rumen ... | reverse complement strand
GTAGACATAACATTATTATAAAAATATTTTAATTGTTCTATATTTTCTTTAGCTGTATTAAAATTATACTGATTGAAAAAACTAAAAAGTAAATCTATATTATTTTCTATTGGTGTGTTCATAACATTAAACTAGTTTCATCAATTGTTATTTCATTAATATTACAATACTTATAATAATTTTTAATCATTTTATCTCTTTCAATCATACCTTTTGAATAAATTGGTATCTTTTTTCCATTTAAAGTATCTAGTCTTATTATATTCATATGGTTTCCACGACTGACACGCCCAACTTGTTGAATCGTGACTCCAGCTACTTTTCCACCAACTAAGAATATATTTTCTAATCCTGGTAAATCTAAAGCTCTAAAACCAGAAGAAGTTGATGGAATTATATCAACTAAACCACTATTAACATAATTACAGGCCTCAGCTAGATCTTTTAATTTGGTTCTATTACCATTAAGATCATAATAAATATATCCTTCAGCACATATTAATAATATTCTAAAAGTACCTATAAAATAATCATTTATCCAAGTATTTATTATATTTACAAGATTATTAATTGGTATAAACATCATTGGATATTTTTTAGCTACTCTTACTACAGTTTTACATACTTCTGGTGTTGTCCATATTTTAGTCATAAGATTTAAATATGTATTCCCAACCATATCAGTAGAATCAAAATGCACTTTATTTAATGAATTTGTTTGTACCTTTATCAAATCAATATCCATAACTAAAGGCATTCTATATACTAAACTAGGACCAAAGAAACTAACTAAATCTTTATTTCTTATAACTGTTTCATCTAATCCATCCACAAAAGATATAACAGAAGCATTTGTTTTATCAGCACTTCCAGAAAATCCATAGCATCTTGATAAACCTACTAAACGATTAAATAAGAACATACCAGAATCATTAATTGTATACTCAACTTCATCAACTAATAGTACGTCAAAAGTGGCCCATTCAGCTTCTAATTTTGCTAACTCGATAGGATCTTTTATATCTTTCCTATTCATAAGTCCATTAGTTATCATATTTACTAAACGTCCATCTGTACTTGGTGTATCTAAACTAAACCAACTTTTTAATCGTTTAACAATTTCATCATTTGCTTTTTTTCCTGGAGTTACTATTAAAACTTTTTTTCCTTGTTTATAAAAATAATCAGCTAATGTAGCAATAACACTTGTTTTTCCATAACCTACATAACAACAGAATAATCCTAATTTATATTTTAGTAAATGTAAGGTATCTTCATTTTGATGATCTCTTAATTTTTCAAAAGGCATATTTCTTATTTCATCAGAATATATTGCATTAATAATTATATTATCATAATCTTCTTTAGACATATAATTTCTTAATACATTAACTAAATAACCCGCCCAGCCTAATCCTAAAATAAAGGTATATATTCCGTTATTATCTGCTTTTACTTTGTTTTCATATATTTTTGTTGTTTTCTTTTCTACTCCCCATTTTTTAAACCAGGGTAAATACTTAGTTTCAGATGTTGTTGCTTCAAGTAAACATTTTATACTTGAATCATCTGTCTGTATTTTTATTTTTCTTATATTTTTATCAACCCAAATTTTTAACATTGCTTTTTATCCATCCATTTACTGAAAGATTTTTTTGTAATCTTTTATTCATACATTCTTCTGGATCATCACCTGTAGATTTTATAATACTAATAGGACAATAATCAATTACACTTTTTACTTTATCAGCTATTTTCTTAGATATACTTGTTTCATCCATCCATATCCTAATTTCCTTTACAAAACCAGAATAATTCCTAATCATATCTAGTTGGTAATCTGAAATACTTGATCCTAATACAGCCACAGGTGTATATTCTGGAGCTTGAATTAATATAGCTAAAGCATCAAAAACACCCTCACAGATCATAATTCTTTGTTTAGTTTCTTGATCATTTCTTTCTATAAAATATGCAGGTTTTGGTTTTATATTAGGTAAGAAATATCTAATTTTTGAATTTCCTGTAAACCTAATTTGATAATATATTAATTCTCCTTTATAATAAAATGGAATTACTATATTATTATCAAAAAACTTAAATCCTAAAATTTTATATAAATCAGCTAAAAATATATTTCTATTCTTCAAATATTTAACTCCAATATCTGAATAATCATCAAACTCATATTTAAATTTATCAAGACTCCAAGTTTCATCTCCTAGTTTAACTACTTCAAAATTACTATTATATCCCCCAAACATATTAAAATTTGGTATTTTAAATGAGGTATCTATATTATCAGTAACATTAAAATAGTTTCTACCACATAAGAAACAATGTCCTACTGTTAAATCACTTTTTATATATAATTTATGTTTTGTATGCTCTTCTTTACATAATGGACATCTTATAATATATTCTTTGTCATTATGTGCAAGTTTTTCTACTTCAGTCATAGAATTAACTTTAAAAGCATCCATTAAAAGTTCTTCAAAGTTACAGAAAACTAAAACTGATCCATCTTTTCTAGTTGTCTCTTTAAAATCCATAAAATTATATAATTAAAAAGGAATCTCTAAAATAGATATTGTTTCACCTATTAAAAGAGATTCCTAAGTTTATTATTCTTTAGACTTTTTTCTATTTCTTTTTTTAGATTGAGGTGTATCTTCTGTAATAACTTCCTCTACTTTTTCTTCAGGTTGTTCTTCTTGTGTTTCTTGTTTACATTCACAAGTTTCACAGCAACCTTTTTCTTCTTCTAATGGCTCGGTTATAGGTTCGATTTTTATTGTTTTTTCAATATTTTCTTCTTTTGAAATAGCAAACCTACTAATAGCTTCGTCTAAAGATTGAACTACATAGTTAACAGCTCCTACAACATTAGCACACATATTAATTTCAAATGAACTTGAAACTATTAAAGCTAATTCATTTGTATCATAAGCTGAAATAACCATAGTAATAAATTCTGTACTAGGTAAAAAATCTCCAGAAACAGAATGTGGGTCAATACTAATTCTTTGATTTGCATTTAATGGCAAACACACTAATGAATTTTTTCCATTATAAATTCTCATAGTTTTAAATTATTTTATTTTTATTATTTTCATTTTGACTAGTTTTATATACTAGTCTCATATATAAGTATTTTATGGTTCTTGAAGTGCCTTTTTTACTTTTAAAAATTGAATATTATTTTCTGAATTATAAAGAAGATAACAACCTATCGGATTATAATTTTTTAATCTTTTTCCAGTTTCTCTATAAATTAGATAAATAAACATATTTTCACTTAATTTCAAAGTATTTATGATAGTATCTTTGGGCGAAAATATATCATTCAACCAATTACTAATATAATATCTAAGTACAGAAAGAGAATCATTATCTCTTCCAGTATCTTTAGGTAAATTATATCCTTCTTTATCCTCTAATTTTTCTTTTATATAAGTTACAGCATGATCTTCTTCAATATTTGTATTAATATTATAGAAAGTTTTATCTAAACTTAATATTAAATCATTTCCAGAAAATAAAGAACTTTGTAAAGCTTTAAAAGGAAGTGTAATATCTTCATTAACTATTATTGAAGTATTTACCATTTTTTTTATTGGTTTTATTAATCTTCTTACAGATTTAGTTATTTGATATAATGATTCATCTTCTACTTCTGAATCAATTAATGGTTCTAAATAATCTTTTTGTGCTTTAGAAGATAATTCTCTACTTGACAGAAATACAATTGTTCCATAATATGCTGCAAAATTTAATAAATATGGTATTGTAAAACTATCTATTAAAGTAGGGGCAGAAATATAACCACCAAATGGATTAAATACTAATAAATCAATATTCCTCTCATTACAAAACTTAACTACCTCATAATTAAAATTTAAAGGACATAACTCAATAGATATATATTTAATTTTTGGTATAATCTTTAAAATTCTTTCTATTTCTTCTGGATTATTTGGATTTTTAAGGCCTATTTGATCTATTAAACCACTATCTAATAATTCTTGAACTTGGTCACTATATTTTTCAAAATCACAGGATGAATTAATAAGTAATAAATCAATTTTTTCTCTCCCTAATTCAAATAAATGATTAGCTATAGCAACTTTTGATTGATCTAAAAAATCTATAGAAGTTATTATAGTTGCTATTGATTCTTCTAATATACCTCTAATTATTAATCCGTTATTTGCTGAAATTGATGTATGTAAATAATCAAAATCACCAACATCGGCTATATAATCTAAATTTGTAGTGTCTAATCCAACTCCTTTTATTTTATACGTACTCATCATAATATAGAAATGTTTATAATATTATCTAATTTATATTCTGAATTTGCTGACCATAATAAGTTAAAAGTATTATTAATTTTTTTTGGATTTGTACTTATTGTTATAGAGTTTTTTAAAAATACTGTATCATTAAATGTTCCAGCAGTTCTTAAAGTTTCCATAATAATTTCAAATAAAATTCTCATAAAGTCTTTATCTCTCATTAATGCCAACTTTATAATAACAAAATCCTGATAAGTTAAATCACTAGTGTTGATTTCTTCTCCATTTTTTAATATCTTAAAAATTGATTTTACATTTTTAAAATTAGTATCATATAATCTAATATCAGTATCTCCAAATTTTAATCTTTTTCTTTTTCTATTCCCCTTTTTATCTTCGCCAAATATAGAATAACGAGAAAATGCTTTTTTATTATGTTTTATTAATTCTGGTAATAAAATTTCATAATTTCCAACTCTAATTATATCTTTATTTAATTCAGGCTCTTTATATAGTTTTGTTATATTAACTATTTTTAATCCTTTTATATTATCTTGATTTATAATTTTAGGATATCCAGGAATCCAATCTAAAAACCAAATATCTTTTCTAGAAGGGGGATTTAAAGATATAATAACTTTTTTAAAAACTTCATAATTATGTGGAAATGTTGTTTTTAAATATATATCATCAACTATAAATAATTGAAAATATCTATCTCCTAAAAGTTTATTATAGAACTCCTTTATATTTTTTATTATATTATCTGTTGCTATTTCTCTATTTGATATACGTGTACTAGAACAACTCCAACATGGTATAGTAAAAAATTCTGGATCTAATAATGTAAGAGGCTCTAATTCTTTTCCACATTTATAACAATGATCATCTGGAGGTGTTTGTAATTTTATCTCGCAATAATCATAATAATCTATAAAATATTTAGATTTTATATAACTGTTTCTATCCTCATTCGCAATTTTCATATAAACCTTCAAATAATTTTTCTAATTTCTGTGATAATACTCTAACATCTGGATGAGCACTTTTATCTGATCTTAAATAGAAAAATCCAGTTCGTTCATTAGTTTTTGGTTTCATACACCAATCATCTAAAAATCCGCACATATATAACTCTGTTTTAAGATCATGTGGTAGTCCTCCTCTTGCATCTTCTGGACGTAACCTATAAGACTCCTCTGTTGTAGTTTCCCATAAATATTCTTCTTCATCATTTTTAAGTTTTTTATCCCTTGATGCTACAGTTCTATCATACAAACATAAAGTATTCCAAAGTTCCTGTCCATCAAGTTTTAAGATCCATTCTCTAGATTCACCTGTGATAGGATCAATAGTATTTCCTATTCTTTCACGTACTTTATAAATCCACTGAGGTAAAATATAAGTAATTTCTGAACCAAACTTAGATCCTCCATAATTACAGTATCTAGTAGACTCTTGAATTGGACGTAACGATGCATGTCTTACTAATTCATGACTACTTGCTCTTGAACATATAAAATGAGCAGTAACCCTTTTCTTATGATATTTAGTAGGCTCACACCAATATTCTTCCATTTTCTTTTCTAAATCCTCTTGAAGTATAACTCTATAGTCAGTTGTTGCATAAAGATTAAACCACTTAAATTTAAATCTAGCAAAAGGATGATGTTTTAATAATTTCCAAATCATTCTTAAATTAAAAATAGGAAATTTAAGATACACTGTTCCCATATTAAAAACAGCCCAATGTCCTAATCGTTTCATAAGATCTATAAAGCTAACATATGAGTCTTCAGTTATTTTATTTTCTGATTTATGTGATAACCTCCCTATAATCTCGATATGTTTAAACATTCCAATTATTCCTGGTTTCTGTTCTAAAATATCTACATCTGATTTAATTAATTTCATATATTTTATTATTTTATTATTTTATTTCTCAAGTATAAGAAAAGAGAACCTTATAAAACGCAAAATTGAAATCTTGGAATTATTATAGGAATCAAACCCTTATATATGAATAAAAACTAAAACAAATTAAAAATGAGTAGAAGTTATAAAAAGCCGTATATTAAATACGGAGGACCTTCTGATAAGAAGTCAAAAAAAGTAGCTAATAAAAAGCTTAGAAGAATAAATAAATTAAAACTTATACAAGACCCTGATAGTGGAATTTTTAAATTAATAAGAGAAGTTAGTGATACTTGGAATTTTGCATCTGATGGTCTTGCACATTATATAAAAGACCCAAATAAAAAATGGACAAGAAAATAAAAATAAGGAAGAGGAAATTTAAATCCTCCTCTTCTTTTTTAATCACTAAATTCTTTTCCTAATAAATTTTCATTTCCATCATAAGGTAATAGATAAAAATGAATCCGATGTCCATCAGTAGTTACAAAATAATCACACTCTTCATCATAATTAGAAAACAAACTAGCCCTCCATTTACCATCAACAAATACTAAAATTTTCTGAAATGGTTCTAATGGTGATGAAACAATCTCATAATTATCTTGTTTTGAAATTTCAAGTTTATCATTAATACTTATACTTCCATAATAAGACTTAATTGTGTAGTTATCATCATCAATACCTACTATAAGTTTATAATGTCTTGGTAATTTCAACTTATAATCTTTTGAAATTATAATCTGACCTACTTGAAATATAGGTTTAGTTTTTTCTTTCCATGTAAAAAGATCTAATACTTGCCCCGGAATCAAATTATCTTTATACTCAAGTGTTGTATCTTTTCCGTTTGTTATTATATCACCATTTATAAATAGAGCCTTCTGCCAATGTTTCCACGTTTTATAATTTTTTGAAGGAAATAAAACACATTCTCCACCATTAAATAAAGTTCCATCATTGTGTAAGATAATAGCAGAAAATCTATTACTGGCTTCCTGATTAAGTAAAGGAATTACTATTTGATCATCCTCTATCTCATAATTATCTATTTCTTCACCTAATATAGAAACATATAATTTTAATTTTCTTGGTGCTTTTTTAATAACTTCTATAATGTTTAAATTTTTCATAATAATTTTTAATAATTTATATATAAGGCTTTTAAGAATAAAAAAGTAGGACTTAATTCCCTACTTTAATATAATAATCACATTTTAAATCTTTAATAGGAGGTGTTTCAAAATATGTATTATAATCTTCAAATTTTGTTTTTAAATGATAAATATAACGAAGACATGTATTCTTTATAATACAATTTTTCCCTTCACATAAACATATATCTAAATCAAACATTTATATTATTTCTTCTTTTATATTAGATCTTATAATATTCTGAAGATTATGTAAATACTCTATATTAAAAGAATCACATATTTTTTCACCGTTAATAATAGTTATAGATAAACTATATTTATTATTTTTATCTACTTTTAATAATATAAAATAATTTTCTATAATTTTTATAAAATCATTTATATTTTCTCCATTTATTTTTAATTGTCTTTTTTCAAATTTAAGATCATCGATTAAAATATTATCATTTAATTTTATTGGAATAAGAGAATCTATAAGGCATACATTCTCTTTTTCATTTATTAATATATCTACTTGTTTATTTCCAATTTTAAATATTTTTACTTTTACATATTTATCCTGAAGTTTAATTTCAAAGATATTACCAATCATTAATTCATTCTTGTTAATTACATTATTCATACTATTCATTTATAAGGTTAATTACTTTTTTCATAAGATTATTTAAATTTTTTTCTTCATTTATTTCTATATCATATAGAGTTTTATTAAATGAATAATAATTATGAGAAGAGAGATAATCATATAATTTATTATACCAATCACGGTTTAATTTATATAAAGAATCCCATGTATCAATATTAGGAAAAAAATTATTATAACCTTTTTTATATAATTGTATATATTCAAGTTCTTTTTTTTTACTCTCCATAAAATTATAATAAAGATCTTTAAATATAAATAGTTCTTTATTATTTAATTTTTTTATTAAAATTTCAATTATATTGAGATTATAAACAGAATTTATATCCTTTTCATATAAATATCTAATATCAATTAATGGTTTACTAAACACAATAGTTGTATCAATACAGTCTTCTAAATCTATGTTTAATATACTAGATATTTCAGATCTATGTATAGTTATTTTTGAAATTTCTTGTATAAAATCAGAATGACATTTTTTAGATAATTTATATAAATCTTTTGGTATTAGATATTTAATATATAAATCCGTGAAATATATTGTAAATTTTTCTTCTAAAATTACTCTATCATTCCTCTCTTTAGATTCTGTTATAATTAAATTAAACAGTATAGATTTTTCATCTTTAGTTAATACTTTAGATCTTAATAGTCTTCGTTGATTTTTCATTTTCATCATATAAATTATATAAATCTGGATAAGTCTCTTTTAAAATAGTTAAAGTTAAATCACTACTATCTAAAACTCTTTTTATAAAAACTAATTTTTCTAGATATCTTTTTCTAACTCTAATCAAGTGACTTAATTTACTATAGACTTCCTTAAAAATTTTTTCAGAAATTGAATTTAAAGGATATCGCTTATTAAATACAAAGATTGCTGGATAAACTATTAAATCCTTAAGCCTATAAAAATCTTTATCATCTTCTTCTAATAATGATAAATCTTTAAAATCAAAAATATCACTAGAAATATTACAAGAATTCCATTTTATTTGATAATAAAGGTCAACATGTGTGGTATATTTTATTACTAAATTAGGATATTTTTCTAATATTTTCTTTTCTGAATCATTTAAATTATTTTTAAAGAGTTTTTCTTCATTATTGAACCATTCGATAAACTCTTTTTTTAATAATTCTGATTCATTTTTTTCAGTAATCAAACAAGAAATTTTTTCTAATAATATTTTTTTAATCTTAGAATCTAACATAATTTTGTTTTAATTTCACATATAAGGATTAAAACGCGTATAATATTCCTTTTTTACCTTATAGATGAAATAAAATTAATACATTATTATGAATACTAAACAAGATGCTTCTTATTTAACAAAAAGAATACAAGAAAACTTATATATACCTCAATTTACATATTTATATGGATTATTAGATATAGTACAATTTTTATGTACAGATTTAAAAATATCATTAGAGGAAGAAAAAAGATATTTTGGAATAATGCCAATATATATGGATAGAATAGAAAAATTTTTTGAGATATTAAATAAACATGATACATCAAAAGATTTAGAAAACTATGCTAGAATTTTATATTTATTTAAACCATTAATAGGAAAAGAATATAAAAAATTAAGACAAAGAAAGGTAACTAAAGCCGATTGTATTATAACTATTATAAAAAAAATTATTGAAATTGTTTTAGAAGATTCAGATTTTCCACATATTAAAATAGTAAAAAAAATGTATAAAATATTTACAAGACTTTTTAATAATATTAAAAATTCTGGAAAAAATTATAGTTTATTTAGATTATCAGAAAACATTAAAAAATATTTAAAGAGTGGTCAAGCTGGTAAATATCTAGTTCTTCAATATTCAATAATAAAAGAAGAAAATAAATCATTAAAAAAAGAAATATTAACAGAACCCAAAATAAAATTGGAAGAAACAAAAGAAATAAAAAAGATTGAACTATGATTCATAAAAATTTAGATACACTTATAATAGGAGATAATGAATTAGAATGTAAATGTGAAGGTAAGAGTATAGATGAAATTAATATTAGTTCTATTGGTTTTAGTATAGATACATTAGAAAAATTCGATCTTATTATATACCAAGGAAAAAAGGGAACTAAAATAATAAAGTCTAAATATACAAATACAGGAACAATAGAAAGGAAATAGAACTTAATCTATCTCCTTTTCTTTTTTAATCTCTAATCTACTACTTATAAACCCAAAAAGCTCTACATATTCTTTACAAACTAGGAAAGAATAATTTTGTATTCCCTCATAATATTCAGAATCTTTTGGAATTATAGCTTCTTTTATTGTTAAGTTTGTTTTATCCCCTCCTAAATATTCTATAAATCTTTCTAAATCGGATAAATATTTATAAGAATAATAACCAAAATAACCAATGTCTTCTTTTATCTTTGTTATTTCTACCTGCTGTCCAATTTTAATATCAATCCAAGGAGATTCATAGTTATCATCCCGTAAAAGAATATAAACTTTAATATCCTCTTTAGCTTTATTTTTTTTTAATTTTGTAAGCTTTATCATAATATTTTCTTTATTAATTTAAGCTTATTACTACAAAACACACTTCCTACGTTTATATACTCGGCACCTTTCGGAATTATAGCTTCATAAACTTCTAACTTATTATTGTTAACATGGCTAAAACAAAAAGTACAATATTTAGGATCACTATCTTTATGAAATGAGTAAAATCCTTCTGTCGACATATATAATTCTTTATGGTATTCAAACCCATCACGAATTATTTTAAGATCTATTGTTTTTTCATTTCCTAATTGCCAGACTTCATCATCAAAAATAGGAGATATTAGTTTTCCTTTATCATCTATTTTTATAACTTTTAAAACAACTATATCTTCTTTAGCTATTTGTTTTTCAGCTGTTTTTAAATTAAATATACACATTATTTAAAAACCTCCTTTTAAAATAATCTCAAACTCTTAAAGAACATAAAATCAAACTTCTCCTTTCTTATATTTTTTATAGTATTCATTAAATTGATATTAATTTTCAGACATTCCTAATTTAAAAATATTCATGTCATAAATAACCTTTAACTTATTACTACAAAACCTTACTCCATCTGTATAATATTTAGCACCCTTTGGAATTATAGCTCTAAACATTCTCTCAGTTTTTCCACTAATTGCATAATAATATTCAGATTTAAAAGAGTCAAATCCCCTATAATATCTATATACTTTATAATAACGAATACAGAAAATAAACAATAATCTTCTTAACTTCATCAATCTGTATCTTCTTTTTACTGGATAAGTAGATATTACTGAGTTTAGACCTTCTTCACCCGGTATAACAACTCTGATATCCTCTTCGGCTATTTTCTTTGTTAGTTTAAGTTCAAATGTTATCATGTTTATCTTATTTTATAATAAACTATATTAATTTAATTTATTTATACTTCTTATTTCATTCATAATTAAGTTTGTAATATCATCTACTAGCTTAAGTGATTTAGAAACATACTTATACACTTTATTCAATTATTTCTTCAACAATTTTTAATTGATTACTACAATATTCACCATTAACTCCTTCATAATATTCAGAACCTTCGGGGATAATAGCTTTAAACATTTTACATCCTCCATGTCCTATAGAATTTGGACTCGAAACTGAATACAAACCACTTGAAGTCATAAATATTATACCTTGAGAAGTACATTTTGTCTTTACTTCTCCTAAACTTACGGATTTCATCTCTCCCAATTCCCATGTTATTTCCTCAAGGCTTAATGTTATCTTTAAACTTCTCCTAAACCTATTATAAAGCATATATGGGGAATATAATTTTCCAAATCTACATAAAAGTAACTTAAAAACATCTATATCTGTCTCTGCTACTTTTTTTTCTAATTGCTTAGTACTATATACGCACATATTAAATTGAAACTAACTGTTATTATAATTCTATAAAATATCAGATTTCTTTCTTTTTAATGTTTTATATTTTACATTTTTCTAAAGGATGTCTTAAGATCAAAGCCATGATTTAAGATTTTTTGTTTATTTGTAGGTTCTGATACTGGTTCTTGTTTAATACTCCACAAGAAATTCTCTATATCATTATAAGTATTAATATTAACTAGATCATCATACCAGTATTTTATGATTTGTGGATTTAAAGCAGTTAAAGAAGGATTTATTACGTATTGATCATAATTACTTTTTCTTTTCTTATAGGCCTCATCTCTCTCCAATGAATAACCAGCATGATAAAAGTCCAAAAAATCATCTTCTTCAATAAATACTGGTGCTTGTAATAGATTAAAGACGTCTGGACACTCTAATTTTTTACAGCGTTTAGTAATATCTTCGTATATATTTTTAGCGTTTATATTTAATTTATATTCGATATTTTCTTCATATGAATTAAATGGGAATGTATCTTTATTCTTTTTATTGAATGCTTTGACACAATTTACAGCAAACTCATTAAATATTTCATTAACCTCTTTTTTATCAAGCCCATTTAAAGACTCAATAAAAGATCCAGTGAGAAATTCAATAATTGGATTAAATGTTTCTTTACTATATGGATATTCTTCCTTACCATAAATTAATAAAGCAGGAACAGAATATACAAAAGGATAAACACCATAAATAAAGAGAATTAGATACAAGTTGCCTAAATGAGCTGGATATGCATTATTAAACTGAATTATTTTTGTCTCATCTCTAATTATCCTGTCTCCATAGCTTTTATAATATTTATAAGCAATATTATCGACTTTTCCTTGATATTTAGCTTCTCTTACGTATATAATATCTGCGTTGTAATCTTGTACTAAATAATCATAAAAATCTTTAAATTTCGATATTATTTTCATAATTTTACTTTATTATTAATTTACATAAATAAGGCTTTAAAGAAAAAAAAGATAGAAATTAATCTATCTCTTTTTTGAATAAACAATATCCTTTATCTACATTTTCTAATTTAAAGCCAACGTCATAAATTGCTTCTAAATTTGTACTAAACTTCCTTATACTACTTTCAGAAAAACTTCTATAGTCAATAATAAATTTACTAATACCAAAATTAAACAACTTATCAGATAAAATTGTAAATTTACTTTCCATATCTTTTTTTCCACTATTGTATCTCATGAAAGAATATCCAAAATAATATTCAAAATGAATAATATCGAAGTAATTCGTAGAAGCTATCATTTTAGAAAGTGTATATCCAATTAAAAGATCAGTTATTAATTCAAATGATACCTGACTAGGATTAGAATATTGTTTATTAACTTCATCTTGTAGTTTACTTCTAAAGAATTCCTCACTTTTTTTATCTTTTGGTACATAAACCTCTTTTAAATAATTAAAAATTTCTAATAATTCATCACTAATCATATTTATATAATTTATAATTCATATATAAGATTAGTAATTCTTTTTAATCGCGTTTTTATCATTTCAAAAAAAAATAGAGTAGTTTTTTTCTACTCTATTATATTTTTATATTCTTACACTCTACAAGTTAATCCATGCAAATATCCTTTATCAACTTCTCTCATGAAATATCCATAACTCCCTTCTTTTCCATCTGGTGATGTATAAAGAGTGTAAGTATATCCTTTTTTAATAATCTTTTTACAATGATTTTTTAACCATCTTTGAGCTACTCCCTTAGCATGAGTTAAACTATTTTTATCATCGCCTCTTTTTTCTATATTAAGCTCAGCAAGACAATTATCCTCACTGTCTTTAAGTTTAGCAATAATATTCTTAGTTTTTTCATCTACTTCAAAAGTTGTAGTATTGTAAAGATCTTCTAAATGTAAGTCATCTACAATTATTTCTCTTTCGCTAATAAATCCAGATAATATCATAATTTTAATTTTTTTAGTTTACAAATATAAGATTTTCAAGGATTATTAATTTCTCAATTTACTCCAATCAATTTCACCTCTACTATTTAAACTATTGGTATATCTTTTTTTCCAATCTAAAAAACTAGGATCAATAAGTTCCATAATATTTTTAGTTATTATTAGTGCTTTTAAACAATCATCACATAACATACTAGTACTATCATTGCTTCCAAAAGTATTATTATTTTCTAATTTTTTACCACATAAAGGACAAAAATCATCTTCACTTAAATCTTTTACAATCTTTATAACATTTTCTCCATTTTTATCTAGAAAAGCGTGAAATAAATGTTTCATATATCTTCCATATTGATCTGTTCTACATGCCTCCGATAATAATAATACCTTCTTCTCTAAATTTAAATTATTAGTATTATTCATTCTAGTTGGTAATTCTCTATCCAAAAGAGGTCTAGGATAACAGTAAAGATATATAAAATTTTTATCAAACTGATTCAATTTATTACAAGATCCTATTAATTTTTTTCCTTGATCTACTGGTATTTTTTCTTCTATTAAATAGTCAATATAAGGTTTTAATTCTTCTAAATTTTTTAATATTTCTTCCATAATATTATTTATTGATTAAAATTACATATATAAGGAATAAGAATCTCCAGTCATTACAGTTATTTCTCTTATTTTTCCAAATCCATTAATAGGCGTAGGCAATCTAGTTCTTAATATTTCAAAACCTTCAAAATTTTTATATAACTCTTCTGGTTTAGGATCTGGAAAAGTATAATATTTACCAGTTGGATAATAACCATCTCTATGTTTAATTTCATAAAGTAATGGTTCTAATTTTACCATTTCTTCTTCACTTATATCAGAAACCCACATACTTTCTTCACCAATCATACTTTCAACTAATATTAATATTTTCATTTGGATTATATTCGTAATCAATTACTATTATTTTTCCATTCGAACTATCTATATTTAATAATTTATGTAATATTTTTTCACCCCATAAAATTTCAAAAATAGCTTTTTTTAATATTGGATGGAAATTAGTTGGTCTTTCTATTATTAATGGAGAATTTGTTACTATAGACTCACACATCATAGGAATAAGATTAATATATGATAAAAAACCAGAACCTTGATTTTCTACTGAAAGTGTATATCCAGATTTTTTACGTACTCCATTAATACTTAGAAAATCAATGTCTTCAAAGAAACTAGATACAAACTTATTTAATATATCAATAGCATTAAATTTATTATATTTATTTTTTATAGTATATAAACTTTGTGTAATATTAGATTCACAAAATATATTTTTTAATATTAAGTCTAATTTCTTATATAAAACCTGTCTAACAGAATAAACCTCAAAATTTATTGCAGATATATAATCATCAATAAGTTTCTCATCTCTGTAAATTCTAATTACATTATTTAAATTAGTTAGACTAGTTTCAGTCCATCTTTCAGCATAAACTTCAATTCTATATTCATCTATATATAAATTAATTATAAAAGATTCTTCTGTTGATTCTGGTATATTAATATTACGTACATAATTACTAGATAAAATATATGACAGTGTTTCTATAATATTTATGATCTTATAAACTTTTTCAGATGTTAATACTAAAAGATCTTCTTTATTTAAATTTATAGACTCTGTACCGTAATAATCAATTGTTGATATTTTTGTTACCATATATTATTATAATCATCATTAATGGTATTGGATATTGGTATTTCATTAAAGATTGTTAAAGTCATCCATTCTAATACATTACTTTTTGTTAATTTTTTTAAATTGTTTTCAGTATATGTTATAGATACTCTTCTCATAAATCCATTACGCTGCTCTATAAAATATATAGAAACACTGTTAATTATTTCTTTTATCTTATTATTATAATAACAAGAAACAAATTCATTTATTGTTCTATTGTTTATATATATTTCAAAGAAAAATGTATAAGAATTATTAAAAACATCCCTATTAATTTCACTAATTAATTCAACAATCTCAAATAACTCTCCTAATATTGATTTTTTTATATCATCATAATTATTATAGCTTAGAGGATGATATTCATATAATGAATCAAATAAATCATTAGTAGTTTTTGAAAACATTAATTCCTTAAAGATTTCAGTATAGTCAAATGTAGTCATCAGTTATTTTAATATTAAAAAACTTAATGAATTAGATATCAATCCAATTCACTCTATATTTATTATAATTAATTACTTTACCTACTATATCCACCCTATTTATAAATTCGGCATAATCTATATGTCTTCCTTTAGGACTATATACAAGTACTTTATCATTTCCATTATCATTACATACTTCTCTTATATAATAATTTCCATAATTATAAACTAATATAAAATCATTTGGTTTAAATATTATATTTTTATCTACTTTTTCACACAAAACTATATAATCACTTTTAAACACTATATTAAGATATGAATATAATGTATTTGATATTTTTATAGAAACAGGAATTAAATTTTTAACTTTTTTTAGTTTCTTAAAATCATTTACACTAAGTATTTCAAACCCATCATCATCAACTAATAAATTAGACTCTGTTAATGATTTTATATTAAATTCGTCATTTATTTTTCTATTAATAAATTCAAATAAATAAGCAGGATAAATAGTTATTGTATTAAAATTATCAATAATTAATGAAGCTATAATAATAATTACTACAGCAATTACACAAATTAAGTAAAATATCATATTTTCCCCCTTTCATATAAATCCCAAGCGTCAGATATTTGTTGTTTCTTTATTTTTTCAGATTCATTATCTAAATTGATAGAAATTGTATTAAAAATTTTATTCCTTTCTTTATTTTTTATATAAATTTCAACTGGATATAAATCTTTATTTAATTTATAAGCTTTTTCCCAATCTAATAATTCTGTCTGAGTTACTAAAGTTTTTACTCTTATGATTTTATTTTCATACCAACCTATTCCAAATAATTCATCAACCATAAACTTAACTTCAGCATTATATTCTTTACTCTCAATTTCATGGTAAGTAAGATAAAACTCTTTATCTAATTTCATAAATGAATCTATAATTTCATCTATTGATTTATTAGATAATTTATATAAAACTGCATACCTTTCAAAAAATCTTTTTTCTAATATAATTAAATAATCTTGTCTTTCTTCTGAAGGTAATAATATAACTGTTTTATCTTCGAAAATTAAATAAGTAGTAGTAATAAATTTAGGACAATTTTTTATAAAACCCGCTTTTATTGCACATCTATATTTATTTCCATGAATATTTATCTTTTTAATTTCTGGAATATCAATATAACCTCTTTCATCAAATTGTTTTTTGGGGGATCTTACAATTTCTTTTTTATGATGATTAATCCAACTAAACAATCTAATTCTTATTGTTTCTTTATAATCTTTCCAAAATTCATCTAGTATATCAGAACTTTTTTTAGTTAATTCTATCATAATACTTTATCATAATACTCTAATAAGGCTTTTAACTCTTATATATGAATTTAAAATTTAAAATATGATAAAAAATAAAATAAAAATAGTAAAAAAAGGAATTATAGAAACTAATTCGTCTTCATCTCATTCATTAACTCTAGGAAAAAATAATTTTATAAAACCTGGAGATAAAGAGTGGGATATAAATATAAAAGATAGAATATTATATATTCCTACATGCAAAGATTTTGGATGGGAGTATTTTAAATTTAATTCTTGTCAACAAAAATTACAATATTTATCAGGATTATTTTTTTATGATGGAGATATAAGCATAAGTGCACAAAAAGAAATGAGAAAATTAAAATCATTATTATGTAAAGTTTTTGATATTGATGATGTTATTTTTGAATGGGTAGAAGATTATAAAAAAAATAATCTTAAGGAAGAAATGGATATGGAAAATTTTAATCCAATGTATGCTGATTTTTGTCCAATATGTGTAGATCATGAAAGTAGAGATTTAAAAGATGAAATAATAGAAACAGAAGATACACTTAAATCATTTTTATTCTCTCGTGATTCATGGGTATTTGGAGGAAATGATAGTTCTGATGTTCCTAATGGTTTTTTTAAAGAAGAAAAACAATCAATATTAAATGCAACTGCAAGTATAGATTTTCCAGGATTAGGTAGAATAGACTTTAGAATATATTATCCACAAAACATTACTAAATATATATCTAAAAGTTTAAATTTTATTTATAGCAGCTTTCAACAAAATAATATTTTAAACTACTTCTTATACGATATAAGAAAAAAAGTTGTTTATCCAATATATTATTTTACGGAAAAAGAAGACATAAATACTTTAGATTCCAATAATTACATGAATTATAGAGAAATAATTTCATATAAAGGAGATTATTACTGTCTTTTTACTCAATTATCTAATGACGACGACATACTTTACAACAAGGAAACAAATTGGTTAAAAGCTGTTAAATTAATGGATATACATATATTTAAATCAATTAATACTACTTTCAAAGAGACATCTAATAAACTTGTTTCAGTGATAGAAAGTGGGTTAGTAAAAAAAGATATTGACTATAAATTATTCAAAATTAAAATAAAACATGACGATCTCGAGTATATTGACCAGAATTAATAATAATCAATATTATTTAAATGGTAATTATTTAGTATTTTATGATTATCTTGGTGAAACACAATATAAAAGATGCTTAAGGGTAAATGAAGATCTTATAGCAGATTTCCCTGATAGTATAGATTTAAAGATTACTAATAAATGTAATTATGGATGTCCATATTGTCATGAAAAATCTATACCAAATGGAAAAAGTTTTAATTTTAATAACACTATAGAGATTTTAAAACAACTTCCTAAAGTACCTATCGAAATAGCTATAGGTGGTGGTAATGTCCTTGATATTCCAGATGATACTATAAAATTAATAAATTGGTGTAATAATTATGGATTTAAAACAAGAATTACTATAAATCAAAAGGATGTAAAAAAATTTATTGTTAAATCATCAAAAACATCGATTGAAGAAGAAACTGCAAGTTCTGAAGAAATATCAATACGAGATATTGCACATAATATAGGTGGAGTTGGTATTAGTTTAGACCCTGATTTATTACCGTCTACTAAACTAAATCCATTTGAATCTTACAAATATTACATTTTATATACGGATAAAGACAGAGATAGAGATAAAAAAATATATAATATTTTGAGAGATAAGTGTTTAGTTTTCCATATTATTGCTGGTTTATTTCCTATTGATAAATTAAAACTATTACTAAATAAACAAAATTTGACAAGTATAAATAATTTATTAATTTTAGGATATAAACAATTTGGAAGAGCTTCTAATACAGATCTTCCAGAATCATTACCAGAATTTGAAAAAGTAATAAAGGAATTTATAACAGATTGTAGAAATGACTATATTTATAAATTTAATATAGCGTTCGATAATTTAGCTTTAGAACAACTACACTTAAAAGACTTTATTACAAAAGATGATTGGGATTATCTTTATCTAGGAAAAGAAGGAGACTGTTCTATGTATATAGATGCTGTAGAAGAAACTTATGCTAGATCTTCAACTAGTTTAAATAGAGTGAGTTGGAAAAATATTGGCTTATTGGATTATTTTAAAAGTTTAAGAAATGAGAATAATAACTAAACAATATTTTTTAAAAAATATAAAGGATAATAAATTAATTAAAAAATATATACCTGAAATTTCAAAATCTATATTAAAAGATGGAATAAATTGGGAAGCTAGTTGTTATTTTGAATTAGAAAATAATAAAGTATTTTTTCTTGATTATAATTTAGATTCAATATTTATGCCAATTGAATATAAAATTGATGAAGATGAAATAAAGTCTGAAAATCTAATAATAGATGATTGGGATCTAATAAATATTTCGGATAAACTTAATCATAATTTAAATAATTTAAAAAAATCATTAGATTGGAGCAGTCAATATCAATCTAATACTAATACTAAATTATTTTCTAAATTAGAGAAAATAAAAAATGGATTTTGGAAATTGGAAAATAAAAGAATAAATGAAGTATTAACTTTTTCTTTAAAAATTAGCAAATTTTTTAATAGTGAACTTTATTTATATATTGGTATAGATGAACTTTCTATATATCCATTTAAAGAAGAAGAAGTCAGAAATAAAATACATTTTATAAAAAAATTAATAGAATGGAAAATGGAGATTTAAACAAAAAAATAAAAGAAGCATTATCAAGTGTTAATTCTTCTCTTTTTAGATATGAATGTGATCAAGTAAGTACAGAAAGATATCCTAAAGCTGAAAAAGAGAGATGTAAAAGTTTGGAACAGTATATAGAATCTAGATTTAACTATGAATGTTCTAAAATACCTGAATTAGAAAATCTTATATTAGAAACTGAAGGTAAATTGTTTTCTTGTACAGATATTGAAGAACCAAATATAGCAAAAAGAAGATTCAAAACTGCTACAATAAAGATAATGGATCCAAAAACACTGTCAGAAAACGACCAAAATCTTATAAATGAAATAACCGAGATAATAAATAAACTCGGTTGGACAAAAATAGTTTTTAATAGTGTTAAAAAAAAGATAAAAGTTACAAAATATGATTAAAAATAATAAATGGAGATTAGTAAGTGATGTTTTAGCAATGTTTCCTGTAGAGAATCCAGATGTTGTATTTATAACTAATTTAGATAATAAAAAACAGGAGTCTATAATTGCTAAAGATATAGAAAATTATTATCAATCAGCTAACTACACTAAACAAACGGTTAATAACGAATTTCATATTAAAATAACTACTGAAGGATTATATGTAAAATGTGATAATTTTATAAATAATTCAAAATGGTACTGGGTTAATAATTTTCAAACACCTTTAGTATATTGGATTATATCACAAGTAAAAAATGATCTAGGGGTATTTGATGAAAACGAAACATTTGAAGCTATCTTTAATGATAAACTCATTAATAATGTTGGTTTTACTAATAAATCTATGTTCAATTATAATAGTTGTTTTGAAGAAATGGGGAGACGTGTAGTTTGTGATATGAGTGTAAGAACTAAAAAACGTATTCCTGGACACAGATATGACTCAGTTGATAAATCTTTATATTATTTAGGATCTTTTATATCTAGAAATAATGGAGGATATTTTGCTTCAGATTCACATGTAGTTCCTATCGACTTATATGTAACTAATATTACAAAAAATGATAAAAGTATATCAGATATTTTTAAAAATCATGTTATAGGATGTAATGATATTATAGCTCTAGAATCAAAAGAAAATTTAGTAGATTTTGGAGAAGTTCTAAAAAATGATTTTGATAAAGATGATATACAAAATTATTGGAAGTATCTTTATCAAAATGCTTTAAAGATAAAAAATATTAATATAAATACTACAATATGGGATTATAAAAGTATATTACAAATATTTTCTTATCAATCTAGCAAAAATCTTAATTATAAATTACAACCTGAGATTAATATAGAAGACACACTTAAAGATATATTATTACAACTTATTAAATTATATTGGAATAGAAATAATAAATTTAGAAAAGAACTTGAAATAAAGGATTCAAATTCTGAGTCAGATAATGTAACTAATCTTATAAATGTATTCTATGCAAATATAATAGATCCCAATATATATAAAAATATTTATTATGAAGATATGCTAACTTATTTAAAAATAGATTTAAATAAATTAGTAAGGGATGTACTAAACGAGTGGAATAAATTAAAAGAAGAAGCTGAAAAAACTTGGAATTCATATGTTAAAATTTCTTCTTGTTTAGGAACAGAGTTTAAATCTGATCAAAGAACTAAAGAAATAATAAAAATAGATACTAAAAAAGTATTGATATCTGATTTATTACCCGAAACCCTTAAAAATGTAATAATAGATATAGCTTATGATGCTAATGATAATTTTGGATTAAATATAAACACATATAATATACATAATCTTGGGACAAAAAGAACACCAAGAGAGTTTACGGAGATGAAAATTACATTAGAAGATATATGTAAATCTGGTAAATTAAATGAAGATATAAAAAAAGATATAATGAAAGTAAAATTTAACAGTATTGAAATTCTTTGTAATAAAGGAGGAAAATTAGAATGAAAGAATCTTGTTTAGAATTCACAGGATTAGTTCTTCAGGAGTTAGGTAATTCAATGTTTAGAGTAGAATTAGATCTCGGACAAACTATTACTTGCACAATATCGGGAAAAATAAGAAAAAATTATATACGAATAATGGCAGGTGATAGAGTAAAAGTAGAAGTAAGTCCGTATGATCTTACTAAAGGAAGGATTACTATTAGACTTAAAAATGAAAAAACAGTAGCAACAGACGACGAAACAAATATAAATAATAAAAATAAAACTAAAAATAAAAAGAAATGAGTGTTGTAAATTATAACTTGCTTTATAACTATTATCCATTTTACTTAGATAATAAGTTTGGATTAGGAGATGTTCACTATTTATATCAATTAGTGAGCCCAACTTATAATAAGAAAACCTGTAAGCCTTACTTTTCATTAGTTAAGGTATCAGAAAAAAACACTTATTACACACAATCATTACCGTTAGGAAAAGATAGTGATCTTTTAACAGTGTGTAAAAATGGTATGGATAGTATAAGAAAAGGAGAACAATTAGATAAGGACTTCGATAAAGTTAAATTTATTTGTGATAATTTCTTAAAAGATAAAGATTTAAATATCATAAGTAATAATAATAATGAATTTCCAAATATCGAGTTAGCTGAAGATTTAAATAATGAACTTCAAAAAACATTGATAGTTGGAATTAGAAGTTATCTGAGATGGAAAAATTATAAATTGTTTGTTAGTAGAAAAGTAGATATCTTAATTACTAATGATGAATTTATTGTTGCTGATATAAAGAGTGATGATGAATCTATCTGGCTTGAACCAACATCATTATATAAAAACAATGATATTATGATGACAACATCTCTTGAAAATATATCCAAACTTAATAAAAAACTTGCTGAGTGGAAAAAAGAGGAATTCAAACCAAGTGAATTAAGTAAACTGATTAACAAATTTGAATTTGAATCATTTGATAGACCGAGTCTTTCTAATTGATTAATATCAAAACGTAGGATTAAATTCTTACGTTTTTATTTTTCCTTTTATAAATTCTTCAAAGCCTTATATATGTAGAGTAAACAAGTAAATCTAAAATACTTGTTTATTCTTTTTATTTTTAAGATATTAACAACTTAAATTTATAAATATGGAAGAACAATTAAAAAAAATCTTAGTAGAAAATTGTAAGGGAATTATTATCTCTTATAAAAAATTAGTAGACACATCATCTCTTGTGTTCGAAATAAAAAAAGAGATGAAATGCACAAAAAAGAATTATGATATAATTATAGAATTGTGCAATGATATATTAAAACTCTCTGCGGAAATACAAAAGTTGGCAGAGGATATGTATGAATCAGTAAAAGAATCTAATGTTGAAGGAAAAATTCAACTTCAACAAACTTTATCACTGTGTCCAATTGAAGAACTAATTGATAAAGTTCTAGATTGTAAAAATGAAGTAAAAGAGAGGTTTATTGCAAAAAAAGATGAGCTCTCTAAAATGGACCAGTATAGAAGACAATATCTATTCTATATGGGTATTGAAGATCCTTTTATTATGGATATGGAAATAAAATAAAAAAATAAATAAAGAGTAAGGAAATATTCCACTCTTTATTTTTTATTCTTCAAATCCTTATATATGTAATAAATTTATTAACAATTTAAATTAAACAACTATGGAAGAGAAAAAAGAAAAAAAGAGAACATTATTGGATGTAATCTATGACCGTCCAATTACATTTGTATGTCTTTGCGCTATTGCATCTGATCTTATAGTCAGAGTAGTAAACAGTATCTGCTGCAAAGATTAAATAAAAAAGAGGATTAATTTCCTCTTTTATTTTTATTTATATAATACACTATTCCAAATTAAATCTTTTATTAATTTTGAAATTTCATCTGTTACCTTCTCTATATAAACTTCTCCTTTTTCTTGTGTAGCTTTTCTAGGATCACCAACACCAGTATCTTTAGAAATTCTAGACCAATCACGAGGAGTCCAACCTGTTTTATTTTTTAATCCATCTATATTAAAATCTCCATGATTTCCATCACCTGCATTTTCCATATTCACTAATTCAGGGTGAAAATATAACATAGCTGATGTTTCTACTTCTCCTGCATGATCTTCTTTATTCTCAAAATAATCTGATTGTGGTAAATTTGGAATATCTAACCAATCAATAACAACTATAATTATATCAAACTCTTGTTCTAAATCTCTAACAATTGATTTAAAACAATTTCCCATATGTCCATTCAATATAACTACCTTCCTTACCCTTTGTTTATGTAATCCAAATATTATATCCTTTAATATAGCTTTTTGTGTTTCTGTATTAAAATGTATACAAAAAGGATACTTAGTTTGTCCAGGATTTTGAGAACCAGCATATATATAAGGAAACACTACCGCTTTACTTATACTATTTTCATCTAATTTACTAACAGATTTTAATGCTATCTCTCTAGCTAGTATACAATCAGTTAAATAAGGAAGATGATAATTATGTGGTTCTATAGCTCCCCAAGGTATGACTACTACAAAATCATCATAAACACCTGGTTTTGGAACTTCAAAATAATTAGTTAAAGATAAATCGTTTTTATTTATATTACTCATTATAATAAAAAATTAATTCATATATAAGGACTTCAAATTCTTATATATGAGAGAAATCAATTCTGCTTGTGCCATATATGATTTGATTAGTTTTTAGATTTTTTTTACTTTTTATTGATTTCTCTCTTTATTTTTTTTAATATAATAAGATATAGGATTTAAATTTCCTATATCTTAATTTTTCAAATATCATAAACCTCAATAATATTTTTATCACTATTCCAAGTCCAACCATCTTTTTGCATTTCCTCTAATAATAGAGTTTTTTCATAATTGGTTGCTTTTCTATAGCTAAACATATTTTTATTTAACTCATCTAAACAATTGATTGGATTTATTTCTAATTTCTTTTTATCTTCATTTTCAAAAATAGTTAATCTTACACAATCAAATAAATCATCATTTTTAATACATCTAAATATTGATATTATTAAAATACCATTATATCCAATAGTTATAAAATCACCTAAATTAAACTTATAAGGATCCAATCCACTTTTTATTACAAGATTTAACTCTTCCACTATATCATTAACAGCAGAATCATATTTTACTTCTCTATAAGCTATTTTATTTTCATTAAATAGCTCTTTAAAATCTTTATCTAATTGTTTAGACTCTTCTTCTGTTTCTATTCTTCCAGCAGTTTCATATTTATCTCCTCTAGTTATAAAGAAATTAATATTACTAAACTTATTAAATTCTTCAAATACTAAATTATTAAAAGAATTAGAATTTATTTTATTATATATTACAGAATTAAGTAAACAATGATCTGTAATAATATAATTTACTTTATCTTTTAACCTCCACTGTTTATGTAATTGTTTAGCAAATAAATAAATTTCATCATTCAGGACATTAAAACTCTCTTCCCAAACTTTCTCTTTAGTATACTCACAAACTAATTCACATGAAATACCAAGCCTCTTTAATTCATAAAATAATCCAGCAGCTATAGTAGATTTTCCACATCCAGGACCACCAATTAAATTTATAACAATAGTCTCTTTTTTGTTTTCTTTAACTACCCTGCTTTCAACCTTATTAATATTTATGTGATTATTATACTCTTCTATTTCTTGTGAACTAGCAAATAAAACATCGGCATCTTTAAAAGTTGATACATTATTATATTTATCACCAATCTTTATTATTATATTATCACTATCATTCTTATATATATCAACAACTTTTCCTATTATTCCATCTACTTTAATTATATCTCCTATTTTGATTAATGTATATTCCCAATTATCCCAACTTTCAGTCATATCAGGAAATAACATACACCTCCCATTAGATGAAATAGTACCATCTAAGAAGAATTGTTTTTCATTTCCTGATTTTGATTTACATATTATCATTGGGGTTTTAAATGTTGTATTATCTAAATTCTTAATACAATCAAAATAAATATCCCCATAAGCAGGACTATACAATTTTAATCCTTTTTTTGCATTTTTAAGTATTTCTACTAAACTTTTTTCCATTATCATATCCTAAATTAAATGCTTGTTCTGGTGTTATATTAAATGGGTCTTTAAAATATGGATGATAAATTCCCATATATTCTTCTAATAATCTATAATTTTCTTCACTTATATTACAGGAAATAGCATAATATCCTAAATTTTTCTTAGCAAGTTCATAAGATTCATCTATACTAAGATCTTTATTACTCTTCAAAAGACACTCAGCATAATTATCTAGCCAATCTAAAGCTTTTGTTATATCTCCTGATTTACATATACTTAAAACAGTCTCAATAATACTCCATGTATTTAAAGACGAAAAATCAATAGTTGTTATCATATTTATTTATAAGGAAGATAAACTTTTTAAAATGCTATATATCAAATTCATAATATAAATTCCTTAATAAAATTTATTTTTTCTGGTATAATAAAAATATTATCAACACTCCATAATAGAGATTTATTACTATTTTTTATAAAATTTATTATAGTATTTTTAGTTAACATCTTTTTTATTATCCAATTAATACAAAGACGATGAGATAATGTTATTCCTAAATTATGATTACTGTCTTTAGTAAATAATTCAATATGTAAAAACTTATCTGAATTAAAATTAAAATCATATATCTTTATTTTAAAAATATAAAATTTAGATTCTTCAATAATTCCAATTTTATCTATACATTTAATTTGTTCGAGTATTAACATATGTTTATATTTTAATTTCTTGTTTTAATACTAATGTCGTATTTAATGATGTTTTATAATATTCAGTATTAAAATAAACAGATTTAGGTAAACAATTAGTATCTTGAATAATCTTATTAATTATATTTATTATATGTTTTTTAGATAATCTCTTATTTAAGAAATATAAACTATCAAAAGAATAATGATTAGTAGAAATATATAATTTTTCATAATAATTATCTTCTTTTATTGTTAAATATATTTCTAGAAAATGGTGTAAATAATATCTTTTTTTAAAAACATAAATTATAATGTTAGTAATATTAAAATCATCATAATAAATATTACCTTCTGTTGTTTTAAAGATCATAGTGATATTATTTGTCTATTTTCAACAATACTAAAATCACAATGATAATCATCATTTATACAAAAAGACATAAATAAAATATAGTTTAATATAAATTTTTTAGAAATTAATTTTTTAGTATAATTTCTTATTTCAGTATCAGAAATAATACCGAATAAATTAGTTTCATCTGAAATTAATGTTATTACTAATAGTAATCTATTCTTAGCACTATACTTATCTATCTCAATTTGTTTAATATCAAAACTTTTTACTAACTTATTTCCGTTTTTATCAATAAATTTAATATTATCAATTATCATATCATTAATAAGGATTTGAAAAAATTAAAGTCTATAAAAGACTTTAATTATTAATTATTTTTATTTAATTTATACTCTATTATGTCTAAAACACATTCAATAAAATCTTTATTAACTGTAGGCTTTAGATGAAAATTATTACTTCTTTCTTCTTTTATTTTTATCTTATCTAATTTCTTAAGATAACTAGTTTTAAGCGTTATCAAATAATCAACTTCAAAATCAGTATCTATTAATATATCTAATAAATATGACTCTTTTCCTTCTTTCTCAGCTCTCCTTGCAAATGAATCAAATCTACTAATAAAAGCAGTAGGATATTTACTACATACTAAAGATGCTATTTGTATAATTGAAGCATCATTCTCTTTATACATTTTTGATATTTCTGAATTGATTCTAGAACTAACAAGACTATCAGACTGTTTATTTGATTTATCTCTATGTAAAACAAAAAATTTATATGCATTAGGAAATATATTTTTATAATCTGATGGATGAAGTCTTTTATCTAGAGCTTTTATATATGGTTTGTATATTTCAGGTATATTATTAATATCTCTAAGATTATCGATTTGTTGTAATATTCTTCTTCTAATATTCCTATTTATATTTTGTTTAAAACATACGCTTACTTTAAAACTGGTTATTTTTTGGCCAAAATTATTATCAGCTGTTTGAGCCTGTAAAAGTATAAAGTATTTAATTATAGAAAATATACTAGTTACATTAAATGCCTTATTATTATTCACTAATAGACATAAAGCTTCAATATCACTTCTTATATTAAGATCGGTATAAGAGTATATTAAATCACTATATATATTATAAAAGTTGTTAATAGCAAACCATAACATTATTCTATAATATCTAGATGTATCAATTAAATCATATTTACTACTACTTAAATAATTAAGATAATATTTTAATAAACCTTTATAACTATATACAGCATCTAATGTTTTAAGTGTTGATTTATTTTCTTCAGTTATACTTATATCAGAATAAATATTATTAACATTAAATACTTGTTTATTTAATAATCTCCATATAAACGGATTATTAAACTTATATGCAACAGGAATCATAAAATTTTTCTTAATTAAACTGATTAATGCATCTAATTCTATATCTGTAATATAATTTAAAGACATAGAATCAGAAATTATTATATTATCTTCAAGTAATGTATTTCGAATATATAATATTTTTCTTAATCTCTTATTAGTTGTTGGTATAACATTTTTACTGGTAGTAAGTATATTACCAGTCTCTAAAGCTATCAGTTGTTTAATTTCTTCTGTAGTATAATTATCATTTAGAGATAACTTTATTTCTCCTGGTTTTATTCCCTCTAATAAATAATTATTCATAGTGATTTTTTTATTTTTACATTAATAAGGCATTCAAAACTCTTATAAATGATAATTAAATTTATATAATATATGGAAACTAAATTTATTATACCTAAAACAAAATTAGAAAAAATAAATAGAATAAAAGAAGCTGAAGCAATTCTAAAAAAAGAATTTATAGGTCTTAATAACATAATAGATAAAATAATTAAACTTATAACACCGTGGTATGTAACTCCTGAAATAATAAAAAGACCAGTTATTATATCTTTATGGGGAATGACTGGAACTGGAAAAAGCAGTGTGGTTAAAAGATTAGTTGAGTTATTAGGATTATCCTCTAAAACTGTGTTCTTTGATTGTGGTGAAGAATGTAATGAAGGAACTAGTAGTGTAAGTGATAAAGTTTCTGATTTCTTAAATTCTGATGACTGTGAAGATTTAAAAAATTCAGATAGTAATGATATGGTTTTTGTATTTGATGAATTTCAATATGCTAGAACTATATCAGACACAGGAGAGGAATTAAATAAACCAAATTTAAGACCTGTTTGGAGTATAATTGATAGTGGATTGATTAATATAAATGAAAATAACTATTCTGTAGGCTCTTTCTTAGGGTTTTTTGAAGATATTAAACCATTTGCAAAAGATAATCCAGAAATAAAACTTGATAAATTAGTAGTAAATAATCCTGATGATGTAAAAAAAGTATTAGAAACTTTAGGATTTTTCTATTATCAGAGAAGTGTACCCGGATTAATGGAAAGTGGATGTAGTAAATATAGCTATGACAACTATATTGATATGAATAAAGAAGATTATGAAAACCCATATAGACCCCTTAAAATAATTGAAGACAGCTATTTAAGAACTATAATTAAAAAAATAAGTAGCGTCGAAAAAAATAAATTAGATGGAAAAGCTATTATAGAAGAGATGTTCCAGATAAAAACTATAGGAGAGCTCATTGATTGGTTAGAGGATAAAAAACCACAAATAACAGCACCTAAAATTATAGACTGCACTAAATCCCTTGTCTTTATTGTTGGAAATTTAGATGAAGCTTTTAGAGTCGGTGGAGATTTAAATCCAGATTTTGATGCTGACATATTCTATGATGAAACCTCTAAAGTAACAATCAATGATATAAAAGTAGCCCTTAAAGATAGATTTAGAGCAGAACAAATAGCCAGATTCGGAAATACAATAATTAAATACCCAACGTTAAAGAGAGAACATTTCGAACTTATAATAAAAAATGAAATAACTAGAATTTTTACAGATTTTGAAAAAGAAAATAATATACATGTAAAAGCAACTCAGGATATTAATGATTTATTATATTTTGAAGGCGTTTATCCAGTACAAGGAGTAAGACCTGTATTTACAACTATTGGGTTTATACTAACTCCATTGTTATCAGATATACTAATTTATAAAGAAAAAAGTAAGAATCCTATAATAAATGCAGAAATAGGAGTTGTTGAGCCAGAAAAAGGTTATAAAATGTCTAATAAAAATATATACCTGAAATTTAATGATGGAAAAATAATTGAAAAGACTATTGAATTAACCTTAGGAAATTTAAGAGATCCACAAAATAGAAAAACTAGATATATAACATCTGTACATGAAGCTGGACATGCTATTGTTATGTCTGCTCTTACCGGAAACTTACCTACCTCTATTGTTTCTGTAGCTAGTGATAAAGGAGGTTTCTGTACTACATATGATCCAGAAAAAACAGGAGAAATATCAAGTAAAAGAGATGTAAAGTTTGAAGTTATGATCTCTATGGCCGGATATCTTGCTGAACATATCATTTTCCAAGAAGATAGAACTTTATTAGGATCTAGCTCCGATATAAGTGAAGCCTGGGATACTTTATCAAATGCAGTATTTCATGATGGATATTTTGAACCATTTAGCTTTAGCAATTATACAGTTCAAGGAAATAGTAATGGAACTCCTGATGGAATAAATAGTAAAAATTATATAGATGAAAAATTAGAAAAAGAATTTAAAGCCCTGAAAAATGAAACTATAAATATTCTCTGTCATAATATAAACTTACTTAAAGAAACTGCATTATATTTAGGAGAAAAAGGTAGTATTGGGGCTAATGAATTCTTAGAAATAATCAAAAATTCAAAAGAAAACCAAATAACTGAGGAATATCTAGAAAAAACAAAACAAGAAAATTCAGCTAATTGGTATCTTGAAAAATTAAAAGAATAAAAAGAAAAAAGATAGGAAAATTAAAATCCTATCTCTTTTTTAATCTTTCTTTTTTATTAATTCGAAACCATTGTCATACTTACCAGTTTCAGAATTTAATACTTTACAATCCTTAATTTCAAAATAACTTTCTATATCATTTGCTTTTGCTTTCTTTGTATAGTTTAAAGAATCATATAACTTTTGTAAATTTTCTTTGAGAAAAGACTTAGAATATTTATTACCTTCTTGATAATTAGAATATATCTTATCTCTTAGATCATCTTTATTAAATAGCGTAGCTTGATACTCCTTTTCAATTCTTGTAACATCATAACTTAATGCCCTTAGTCTAGCCGGTCCTAATGTTTCATAATAGTTTTTATAAGTTAATGGTATTTGATCTAATACTATTCCTAATTCATTATTGGTTAATTTAGCTGTACATAACATTCCCATTTTCTCTCTAAATAACTGTTTATCTAAGAAGTCTACTAAAAAATCATGTATTTTATTAGAAGATTTATCGGATACTAAGTTATTCTGTTCAATACTATTAAATACAGTAAATCTATCTTTATAATCTACCTGTTGTATCTCAAATGCCCGTTTTTCTGATATCATTACTAACTTATTAAATACAGGGAATAAATCAGAATCGCCTGTATGTTTATTTACAGCTACATAATCATCTTTATAATTATAAGATTTTGCTAATTTTTGAAATGAATCTGCTAAATCATATTTAGAAGTATCTATACAGGTATTATACGCATCTAGTAAATTTTTAGTCTTCTTCATCTTTTTTTGTATATACTCTTCAAATTCCTCTTGAGACTTTTTATCTTTAGATGATTTATAATAAAATTCTGCACGATTCTTCCAAGGATTCTCTACTAATCTCTGCCTTCCGAGTATCTGTGGTAAATCTAATGAAATATCCACGGCAAGAGTCTCAAAGTTAGCATCACTTAGTATAAAAGTTCTTGCATTTGTTGAATAAAAATCAGCACCAAGATAAACTGTTCTAGTGCAAAAAGTAAACATTTTATGAACCTCTCCCTTTACTGGAATACTGCCTATACTAAATTTTCTACCTAGTTTCTTTTTTATTTTAGCATTATTATCTAAATCTGACTGAGAACATAATATATTGCATTCTTCTGGTAATAATTTGCAACTTTTTATTATATCACATATATTTTTTACAGAATTAACATAAAATACAGCCTCTCTAGATTCTATTATATTAATATTTCCATTTTCATCTTTGTAGGTAAATTTCTCAAACTTTTTGTCTTTATAAGTTTGTATAATCTCTTTTGCTTTACTTATAATAGACTTAGTAAATCTAACTTTTAAATCTGGTTTAATTACTCTACCTGGTTGCTCTGTTTCCCAATCTAATTCAAAATATGGTAAATCTTTAAACTCATCTAATTCTTTTAAGTATTTATCTATCATGGGTGTAGCAGAAACAAAACAAATCTTACTTAAATCTTGCAATTGATTAACAAAAGTTAATTCTGTATCTGATTTAAATCTACTATCCGTAAAAATGCTTTGAAACTCATCAATAACTATGTGGAATTCTTGTATAATATTTCTATAAGATAAATATTCTTTTAATATTCTAAAGGAATCATAAGTAACAATTATTTTTGGAGTTCTTTTGTTAAATTCACAATCATGTAAATAATTATCTAGATCCATATTAAGTTTTGCTATTGATTCTTTTATTTTCTTATCTAACTCTTCTTTTTCTTCCTTAGTTAATTCTTTAGGTGCTGAGCCCCTAGTAATTTTTGTTAAATCTTTATCTACAAAAAGATCCCTAATATATTCATTCCTATAATAAAATAATTCCCCTTTATGTTGATCATATTTATTCTGTAATAACATTAATCTAGGAGAACAAAGAATAACAGGAATATCACAAGTTAAGCAATATTCAGTATAACCACACCCTGGTATTTTCTTGTCTAATATATGGGGAAACTGAAAGCTATTTAAATTATATTCTTTCCAATTTCCTATATATCTTATTCCTTCTGGTACAATAATAGAATATTTATTTTCTTCTATCTGTCTTATATTTAAATTTTCTATCATAATATATTAATTTTTCCTATTTTTTACACAGAGGGGCTGGCCTTGTGGAAGCCCCGCCTATTGTGTTCTTTATATTTATTTTATCTTTTTTCATATATAGAAATTTTAAGGGATTTTAAGTGTGTTTTTCTTATTTCATAATGATTTTTTAGGGATGCTACAAAGAATACTGTAAAAATAGGAAAAAATAAGAAATAACATCTCGGGGTCTATTCAAGAGTAAAAAGATCTGGAAATTTTTTCTGTAACGAAGTGGAAAGAAAAAATTTGGGCAACTCCTAGGCTGCCCCTCTGTCTTTAAAAATGGGAAATAAAAGAAAGTAGGATATTTCACCTACTTTATTAATTTTATTTATTTAATTCAGCCAGTTCTTTTTCCAGCTCTTCCAGACTTTTACCTTTATCTGCTTCTTCTTTCTTTTCTGCGATTAATTCAGCAAGTCTTTCTCTTCTCTTTCTCTTTTCTTCATCAGCCAGTCGATCAGCTTTTTCGTTTTTCTTATCCATATAGATATCTTTCAGAATATCAAACTTAAGTTGTTCGATATTATCTTTTGGAGCTTTATCTACTTCTAAGAAATCTAATTCTTCTGATGCGTCTACTTTAGCGGCTTCTTTCAGTACTTTATGTTGAGCTCTTACTAACTTCTCTAGCTCTGTCATAGAGAGGTCCATAAGTTGTTCAATACTCAAAGGTCCTCGGCTTGTAATAAATCTAAGTTTTAATCTAGCTGCTTTTTTATACATATTCATTTTCTTTAAGTTTTTAGAAATTTACTTTTACTACTCTATTGTGTGATCCTTTTAATTTAAGAATTATACTATCTCTTACTGTTGCGTCAAAGCCAAGTCCAGAAAGTTGTCCGTCTGTAGAATCAATAAGACTTTGATCAGCCAACACTTCTAGTACTTTTCTATGTTTTGCTAATTCAGGTTTTAAATTCTCCATATGGAAACTTCTTAACTTATTCGGACATTTACACTTATTCATCATAAAGAAGTAGTGCTTATTTCCGGTTTCTTTACCAGCTTCCCATTGATTAGGAGATAAGCAAATTAAGTTAACTTCTTGGAATTCATTTGTATTTAATCCCCAGATAGTTTCATTTACGCCATCTTCACTAACTAACCACTTTGATTGATCTATATGATCTATTTCACCATTTTTGATCCATACTGTAGCTATTTCATATTTTTTTCTGTTTTCTGTTTTTTCGTTAAAGTGATATGTATAAACCTGATCACCAAAAACAATTTCAGCTTTAAATGATGTAGGTAGACCGCTAAAGTGATGAATATAGAATTTATATGCACCATCTTTAAGTTTATTTTTGTCAGTATAATAGATATTTTCTATACCAATTTTAGCAGGACAAATCATGTCTATATCTAATTGACCTCCACACTTAGTAGTTTTATTTTCTCTTTTTAAGAAAAGAGAGGCATAATAGATATGATCTCCACCAGGTTCTATACAATGGGCATCTAAATCTGTAGCGACTGACATCTGTTCCCAGTTTTCATTCCACATTATTGAAAATCTGAAAAATGCATCAACTTTACCGCCTACTGATTTTACTGCTTCTTTTATTTGAGACTTACCAGCAAGATTTCCGTTATAAGTCCAAGAGAAATTATTATGCCATTTAAATATTTCCTTAGACAATTTATTATTGGCTGTTGTAAGAGTTACTAGATTTCCTTTATGATCGGATGTAAACAAGGCTTCAACACCAGTACAATTTGGTAATACATCACTCATAAATTTATCTATAGGTAATTCTTCAATACCTTTAAATTCTGATTTTTTATGTCTCGTACAAGCAGTTGGTTTTACTTTATCAAATATGGAGACCGGTTTTAATGTTTCATCACCGGCATTAGCATGAATTATATCTTCAACATTAATGTCATCTATGGTAGCGCATCTTCTATCAAATGACTCGACAAAACCATTTTCTTCTACAAATTTCTTAGCTTCCTCTATTTGTCTTTTTGTAATAGGGGATTTAGCTTTCATGTAGTTAACTGGATCTACTCTTTTATTCCAATCTTGACATGCTTTGTTTAATTCTACACCTTGAGCTAAATCAGAACAAAGGACTCCTATTAATTCATTCTTAAATCTGACGTACTTATAGGTTAAAGATTTTATCCACAGCCAATTATCTTGTTTATTTTTATCTAAATCGCTAAACTCTCTTGATAATGGAATAATAGAGTCTACTTTTTCTTTGTGAGCTAATCCATCAAGAAGAGATCCTTGAGCAATTAAATCACGTACCAATTCAAAAGTATCAGTTGTAATTTCTCTTAATGCTCTTTCAAATACTTCTTTATTAGTTTTCAAATCTCCTAATAGTGCCTCTTTACTTCTATCTGTGATTTTGATATAAGTTTGTGGCATTCTAATATGAAAATGTTTGAATATATAAGGTTCTCCTGCTTTTACTACTCCAAACTTATCTGCCTCTTCTTTTGTATAAATTTTAACATTCTTATCAAAACCTAATAAAAAGTCTTTATCCCCTTTATGTATTCCCTTATCAAAAGGAAGTTTGTTAAGATTATTAAATGTCTCTATAAATACATTTTCTATTGCACTGTTACGTAATAATTTAGAACAATTTTCAAATGAGTTTTTATATTCATCTGGAAAATTATCACCATCAAAAAGTGTTATAATTTCTAAATTTTTATTAACTGCTACAATATTTCCATAATGTCTGAAAAAGCTCTGACAACAATTACAATTATGGACAGAGGAATTAGGATCTCTGAATTTAGGATCTTCTCCAAAACCATCCATATAAGCTTTCCAAATCTCTATTCCTGGTACACTACTAATAAACAATGCACCAGTTTTAATCATTCTTTCTAAGTTTTCTTGTAATACTTTATTTACTAAGTCTTCTATACACATAATTATTTTAGTTTATAGTACATAATTAAGGGTTTCAAAGAATAAAAAAAATATGGAAAGGACATGTCTATCCTTTTCCATTCTTTTCCCCTTCTTGGGGAAATGTTCTCATATGACTCTCACTTTGAAAGTCGTTAAGGTGGTTTTGTCAAGCACGGCTCTGCTGCATGGCAGGCCTATCGCGGGCGTTACCACCTCCTTCATATATAAGGCCTTGAAGGATTAATAGACGGTATTTCTGAAATGATAAAAATGCGGATAAAAAGCTTCTAATTTCTTATATGAGAATAAACGTTTATAAAAAAAAATAAATAGAGAAACCCGTTTCTTAATTAAATTGTTTTTAAGTGTTTTTCAATTTTCCGACTTATTTTTCATGGCGATAGTTTTTGTTATTTTTTAGTTAATAGTTAATTTGATTACTTGTTTTTTTCTCTATTTATTCCTAGGAATTAATTTTCCTAGGTTTTTTTATTAAAATCTGAAATGATAAAAATGCGGATAAAAGGGTGTAAATTTCTTATATGTGATAATAAAATATAAAATTAAAATATATGCAAAAAGATGATATTTATAATGAGGATGATTATATAGATCATATTGATATTACTGAAGATGATGAAGATAGTTGTCCTTTTGTTAATGATTTAATGGGATTTATAGAGTTTAAAGCTTCTACTAGTTTTCTTGGATTACCTTGGAGACGAGAAGATGTTATTAAGAAATTTTTAAAAGCTAGGGGATATAAAATTTTAGAAAGAGTAGACGATAATCACGATAAATATTTTGTTGCGGTTAAACCTGATACTTCTGCAATTCCTGATTATAATAATTTAAGAAGTACTTTTTTAGAGGAGGTTGAAGACTTAGTTGTTGATATGATGATAAAATTTTCTAAGGATAATGGAAAATAGTATATTATTAGATAAGTGGTCTAAGTTAATACAAGCTGCAAAAGATTATTATATTAACCATATTCCTACAGGTTTACTTGATTCTGAATATGATGAATTAGAGGCTAGAGCGTTAAATGAAGATAATTTTGAAGTTCGTGCATATGTATTTGAAAATTTTCTTCCTAAAGGTTCTAGAGCTAAGAATTCATATGTTGAGAAATTTAAAAAGGAAAAAGTTAGTGGATCGATGTTAAATGCTATAAAGAAGTATGGTTCTAATTATTACTATGATTTAAAATATGATGGATGTTCTTTAGCTATTTATGTTGATCCTAATACTGGTATTCCTAAACAAGCAGTAACATGTGGTAATTCTAGTTTAGGTTGGGGTATAGATCAGACATGGAAAATTATAGGTCTTGGATTTTTACCTAAGAAATTTCCTCTTGGTATTGTAGCTATTCAATGTGAGTGTCTTATTGATTTAGATAGGATGCCAACAGATTTAGAAGCAGAAAGGGCTCGCCAAAAAGTTAATGGAGTTATTAATGGTAAAAAGGAAGACATTATAGAAGATGCAAAGAATTTATTAACTCTTAGGGCTTATAGATATTATACAGATGATAGTTCTAATGGTAAATCTATAGCCTCATTAGATTATAGAGATGTTATAAATTCATTTGATACTGTTTATTCATCTATTGACAATCATATATTATTTGCTCCCGCTGATGTTTTTACTTTAGAAGATTTAGAAAAAAATAAGGAATATTGTGAGACTGATCATACTAGAACAAGTACTGGATATTTTTTAAATGATGGATATATTGTTTATGATAAGAAAGGAAATGTTGTAATAGGTCTTAAATATTCTGGAGCTGGTAGTGGAGAGTTAATAAAGACGAGAGTAAAATCAATACAATGGAATAGTCAAGTATCAAAGGGCAAAGATTCTTGGTCAGCTAATGTTATTTTAGATCCTCCAGTTAATTTACATGGTTCAATAGTAAAGAAACCTAGTGCTGGAAGTGTTAGTAAATTAGTAGAAAAGAATATAACTCCTGGTGCTGAAATTTCTATTATACTTGCCAATTCTACGATTCCTATGGTTGGTGATTGTTTTGGAGGGGGTAATGGAGATTTTATGTGGCCTAAATGTACATGCGGATATCAAATGAGTGAAAAAGATATATATGGGAGTCTTTTAAAATGTGGAAATCCTGACTGTAAAGAAAGAAAGGATAGAATGAAGGCTTATATATATTCTCTCAGTGATATTATGCAATTAGATCTAAATAAATTCTTAGTTATAGATAGATTTGATTGGACAAAAACTGATATTAATATTACTACTCTTTTAGGTTTTATAGTTAATGGCGATAAAGAGGGTTATAGAAAATATTTAACTTCCTATATGAATACAGATTTAAGAAAGAAAAATATGGATTTAGTATGGGAAATGTCTTACAATACTTTAGAAGATGTTTATAAAGAAGAAGAGCAAGGATAATGAGTATTCTTATACAACATTATCTGTGAAAGATTTAATAAAAAGTAAATTTGGTTATACAGCTAGGATTTCAGATATTTGGAGTTTATTAGCTACATCGATAAGTTTAAATAAATTTGAGATATTAGATCCAAGATATTATATGAATGGACCTTTTGAATCTTATTTAGTAGATGAATATATAAAATGGAATAATGGAGAAGAAGTTAATTTTACAGATATATATGAATCTATTTTAAATGTTGGAGATTTTACACAATCAGAAAAATTAACATTAAATTCTTGTAATATTGAAGAGAGGTTATTGGGGATTTTTCTGGCTTTAAATAATAATGAAAACTAAATAATTAAAATAAAATAAAAAATGATTGAAGTAAATTTATATGCTATTCCTACTGATATGAATAAAGCTAGAGTAGGAAAATGTTTAGCCCGTAATAGATTTGATAAAGAAGCTATGGGTGTTAGTGTTGAAGAATTCGTTAAGGGATTTTTAAAGGATAATTTGAATAAGTTTGAAAATGGAATTGGAAATAATAATTTAGTTGAGCTTATTAATACTGCAGAAACATTAACAAGGCAGGATTTAGCTTGTATTAATTATTATCTTATTCGCGCTGGTTTTATGTTTCAGGTTCAGAATGTAGCTGATGATGAGGAAAACCCTACTGGAGTTCCTACAGGTGATATTATTGAGTGGAATATAATTAATAATAACTTCATACAGAATGATTATCCAACTACTACTAAATTAATTCCAGCAGCTGATCAAGATATTTTGTATGTTTTGAAGCAAGTTGTAAATCAAAGTAATATATTTAGTGAAAGTAAATTTGCTGGTATTAAGAATCCATTTACCGAATTGTTTGTAAATTTGGATAGGATTAAAAATGTATCTGGTTCTCTTGATTCTGGATTAATTTCTAGAGTTTATGAGTATTTAGATCAAGTTGGTATCGAAATTTTCTGTGCAACTAGTGAGGATTAATTATGACTACACTACAAAATGATTTATTAGAAATTTATAATTCATTAGTAGTTTTTAGTGATGATACAGTCAAGTCTAATTTACCAACTCCTATAAAAGTTTGGTATGAAAAACAATCTAGGTTATTAGTGCTTGAACAAAAAGGTAAATCTGTAAGACTGTATCATCCTTTTTATTACTGTTTAGATTTAGATAGTATACAAAAACCAACTTATTTACTACCTGAAGACTATGATTATCTTATGTCTACTCTTCAAAACTTAATAAATTCTGGTGTATTATTAGGAGAAAGAACGTTAGCTAGTCCTGAAAACTATGGATTTTCTATATATGCTGTTAATCTTAAAAATATATCAGAAGGTTTAGATTTAATGGGAGATATTAGATTTATTTCTGGTAAGTCTTGGTTTTTTAAATGGAGAACTAAAAGAAAGTATAAAAATAGAATATGAAGAGTGTAGAATTTACAAATAGAGATATTATTATTACAGACCCATGTTATATAGCTAATAGAAATGATTGGGGAACTGTATTTAATTGGGAAGGTTATAAAATTTCTAATCCATGTTTTACTAATTATCTTTGGAGTTATACTGGATGTGGTGATGGTTCTTGGGAAGTTATAGGATTAAAGGAAATATTAAATAGAGTAGAATTAGAAAAATTTATAGATGGATTTGAAGAAAGTTTAGTAAATTTTTCTGTGGGTAATTTAAAAAGTAGAGAAGAACTTAGAAAATTTATTGAAAAAAGTAATAGATTAGGTAGATTTTCTGTAGATTCTGGAACTTATGGTGTCTTTGATTTAGAGGAAGTATTAAAGTATAATCCTGTATTTTTAAGAGATCATGGAATTTGGCTTTATACTATTATTCCAAATTTTACAGGAACAATTCAAATTCAAGATAAAGATAATAATTTTAATATTTTAGGACTTGGAAATAAAACGTTTTGTAGTATTATATGAAAGAAGCAACTTTAAAAATAGTAAATAAAAGTAAGAATCCATTACCTAGTTATGCTCATATTGGAGATTCTGGTATGGATATAAAAGCTAATATTGATGCAGAAATTAAATTACATCCATTAGAAAGACGTTTAATTCCTACTGGTATTTATGTTGATATTCCTGAAGGTTATGAAATTCAAGTAAGACCTAGATCAGGAATGGCTTTAACTAGAGGATTAACTGTTTTGAATACACCCGGGACTATAGATGAAGGATTTATAGATGAAATTGGAGTTATTATAATTAACTTATCTTCAGAAATACAAACTATATTACCAGGTGAAAAAATAGCTCAACTAGTAATGATGGAAGTTACAAAAGCTAATATTATACAAATAGAAGAAATTAATAAAGAAACAGATAGAGGTTTAAAAGGTTATGGCTCAACAGGTAGACTCTAAGATTGAAAAATATCTCTTAATGAAAGGAAATAAGAGATTACAAGTAAATGATGATATAGTAGATTTAACTTATAGAGCTATTAAAGATATTCCCAGCATATCATTAGAATTCATAGATACTAGAAAATATAATGGATGGAATGAATATAAAATGTTGTATAAATTTCCAAAAAAGTATAATGATTTCTGTGAATTAAGTGGAATATTTAAAAATTTACAAAAACTAATGTCATGTTTTATAAATTTTTATAACAAAGATTATATAAAAGTTGGATTACAAGAAGTAGATTTTAATAAAGATGATTATTATTTCCTATTTTATGTTATTAAAGAAATAGGAGAAGAAGAAGTAAATGAAATAAAAGAAATATTTAAAGAATTTGAAGAATATGAATACAAATAAGAATGAAAGTGAGAATAAAGAGTTTTTAGAAGTAATGGAACAAACCAGGATAAATAGTTCCTTAGCAATTGAAGAAAAAATGTCTACTGAGTTTTTAGATCGAATCAAAGAAGGAGATGTAGTTTTTTCCTATACTAAAAATGATAATATGTTTCAAGTAATAATTTTTAATAATCTTTTTCCTGTGGGTAACGGTAATCGGTGGACAGCAGATCCAAATGATTATTCAGTATCAATTATTACAAAAGATTATAGTGTTGCTTTTAAACATGTTAGCTTAGATTATCTTGAAAATCAGGTTTATAATAAAATGAAAGAATATGAAGCTGATGAAGATATTTTAGACGATTATATGCAAATGATTGAAGACATTAAATACGAATATGGCTTTGATGAAGATAGTGATAACAGTGAAGAAATAGAAGAAACAGAAGAATGAAAATATTAGCAGTAGACCTAGGTTATTCAAGTGTTAAGGTATGTTATCAAGATGAGAATGGTGTAGTAAGTTTTGAAAAATTTATATCAGCCGTAGCACAATTACCTAAAGATGGAGTATTGGATGTAGATGATGATTCCGTATTTAATTTAGGTCCAAGTACTTATATAATTGGTGATTCTGCTCTTAAAGTTTCTAGATCTTTATTATTACCATTAGAAAACTTTGATGATCTTAAGAAAATTTATCCTATTATAATTTCTTATTTGCTTAAGAAATTTGAAACTGTAGAGAAATGTGTTATTGGATTAAGTTTAGCTTTTTCTGATAGAGCTGATGAATTACTTGAGTATTTATATCAAGAACTATTAATTCAAGATACAAATTTCTTTATGTTATTACCTCAAGGATTAGCATGTAGAAATATTTATTCTACTTATGGACTTAATATTAGAACAGAAAGCAGAAATAGAACTAAATTGGAAAACTATATTATTGCTGATTTAGGATTTTTAACTGCTGATTTTTCTGTTATAATTAAAAATAAGTCTAGTGCTGGAACCGCCGTCGGTATTCCTTGCGGCGTTATTAAAATTGCTTATGATTTAGCAGACTACTTATTTAAAAATTATGCTATTACTGCATCCGTAAAAGAATGTCAAAATATTATAGATTCTGGTGGTCAATTTCAAAGGAGAGGGAGAAAAATGGATCTCTCTAAAGAAGTAAAAGATTTCAGTAAAAAATATATTGGAGATGTTTTAACCTCTTTAGAAAATAATTATGCTGAATTCCTTGATGCTATTGATGGTGTTTTGATTTTAGGTGGTGGTGGTTATATCTTCAAAAATTATATAATCGATGAAAAAGATGAAGATGTAATTAAAGAAGTAGAAAAACACTTTAGCCTAAATTTCTTACAAATACCAGAAGATTTATCAGAATATTATAATGCTTATGCTTATTTACGGTTTGCAGAACAAAAATTAAATATAAAATAAAAACTAAAAAGAGAAATATGACTAACTTTAAACTTAGTTGTATTTCTTTTTTATTAATTAATTATAAAAATATTATGGCAGAAAAAATAATTAAAGGACAACCATATATTCAGGGAGATTCATTAGTACAGGATCAAACTAAAATAACAAATAAAGGTAAAGCTATTGATATCCCAGCAGCTGTTATAATTGAAGATATATGGGATAATCTTAAAAATAATACCCCTTATACTTATGATAACGGGTCGAAATCTTATAAAACCAATAGTAAAAAGGATTATTTTTATTGGGAAGTAAAACAAACTAGTATTGAAAGTGATGATATTGAAGTAACTATTAACTTTGAATGTCCTAAACCAAAAGAAGGATTATATGATGATCTTTGGAATGATAATACAGATCCAGAAAGTGATACAGTTTTAAATATGGGGGACTATACTGCTTACTGGTATAAAAAAGTATATACAGCCAGAAAAAATTATGAAAATGAAATGGCTATACAAAAGAAAGAAGTTACTTTTGATGATAATATTACAATTGATTATACAAGTGAAAATTTTGGTGAACAAAAAATTACACCAGGATATACTATTAAAAACGATGATTTAGGTGATATAAGTAATCTATTGTCCTTATTCTAAAACCCTTATAGTTGTATGAAAATTTATAGTAAGAAGATGGAAAATAGAATTATAGAACTTTTACATAAAATACCCAATACAATAAAACATAAGATATTAGATTCTTGGTTTGATGAAAATAATGTTTTTGTACGTGGATGGTCTGATATGGAACAAACATTAAGATTTGAATTAACTAAAACTGATAATGGATTATTTAGAGCCTTATATATTCATCATGGTTGTGATGGGGAAGTGAGTAGATTACCCGTTGAAGAAAATGAAGTAGAAGATTTTAAAACTTATGGATGTATACTTACAGAACCAAAAGCAAAACCATTAGAAAGAGCATTAGAAGATTTATACAGCTGGTTAGTAAAAGAGAATCTAGTAAATGAAGAGAATATAGGAGAATAATAAACTTCTATATTTCTTTTTTCACGCTTCTTACGCCACAAAAAACTTATATATGAAATCAAGTCAATTAAATAAGGCTTGATAAACTGAAAATATAAGGTAGCAAATATATGATTACTTTTTATTATGGTATGAGTGGAGCATTTAAAGCAACCACTATAAAAAAGAAATTAGAAAAAGATGAAAGTTTAAAAGTTCTGTGGTCTAAAATTAAATCTTGGAAAAATCTAGAAAATACTTTATTTAATGGTCTTATCGAATATAATGACCTGAATTATGCACTTTTACACCTTACTATGCTGGAAGATAAAATGGATGAACTGGATGATAAGAGTTCAGGATTATTAGTAGAAAGAGGTGTAACGGATATGATTTTTTATAAGACAAGAGATCTAAAAGTGGTTAATGATATGTGGGTTGATTTTATTACTAACTATGAAGAATCACTGTGTAAAGAAAAACCTAAGAAAATATTATTAATCCAAAATGATACTAAGTTTATAGAAAATGTTATATTAAATGAACCTAGTAGAAGAGAAAAGTTTTCTAGCGTTGAGGATTATATAAAAAATCAGAAATCCTATATAGATTTTACTAAGAGACATAATGATATTACAGAAATAATCGAAATAACAGATGCCAAGGATTATATAACAAATACCCTTGGAATGGAATTTAATATTTTAAAGAATTAATTATTATGGAAGTAAAGAAATCTGATGGCTCCTATGAACAATATAGTGCAGATAAAGTAAAGAGTGGAGTCTATGCTGCATATAATAAAACTAAGCAAGAATATAATGAAGAAACTGGAGATACTATAGTCTCTAAGTTAAATCTTCATGATGATATTAGCACTGAGGAAATTCGTGCTCAGGTTGAAGAGATTTTGATGGATATTAATAAGAAGGTCGCAAAGGCATATATTAAATATGGTGAGAATGAAGCGTTTATAAAAGATCGCGAAAAATATATGGAAGAGTACGCTAATAGTACAGATGATAATGCCGCCTCTTTATCTGAAACTGACCCCAACAGTAACCAGTCCCAACGCTCTGTGGCGTCACTCGAAGGTGAGGTTTTTAAAACCAAGAACAGAAATATTCAGCGAAAAAGAATGAAAGATAAATTGAAAGTTCTGTATCCTGAAGTTGCTGATACTTATAAAGCAGATCTCGAAGATTCTATTATCTACGCCCATGATGAAGCAAGTACTCCTGCATTAAAGTACTACTGTCAAGCTGTCAGTCTTTACCCACTTATGTCAGGTGGAGTCGGAAATATTGACGGTGTGACTCCCTCAGCTCCTAATGATCTTCAATCTTTTGGCGGTCAGGTAACTAATTTAGATTTTTTACTCTCAGCTCAGTGCAAAGGCGCGGTAGCCCTCGGTGAATACCAGATCGCGCTAATTTTATACATAAGAAAGGAATATGGTACTGATTGGTTAGAGCATGTAGATGAGCAAGTTAATAAGATTGGCTTAAAGAAAAAGACTATTCGAACTGAGATTAAGAAGTGTGTTAAACAGTTTATCTATGGTATTAATCAACCAGCTAGTAATAGAAACAATAACTCTCCGTTTACAAATATTTCTATATACGACCATACTTACTATGATGCACTATTCAAGGATTTTTACTATCCAGATGGAACGCAGTGTACGTGGGAAGAGGTTGATTATGTTCAGAGATTGATTCTTGAACTTAGAAGAGAACTTAATCTTATAAAACCATTAACATTCCCTGTCACTACAATAGCTATGGTAAATGATGGAAAAGATATTATAGATAAAGAATATAAACTTCTCTGTGCTGAGGAATGGTCAAAAGGAAGCTCTCATTTCTGCTATAATAGTAATAATCCTTCCTCATTAGCTAGTTGTTGTTTTGATGGAAAGACTAGATTAATGTACTCTCTTCCTGGCTCGAATACGTTTGAGAAGTGTGCAGAATTTGGAGAAGTATATAATAAGTTAGGAGAAAGCGTAATTGAAGTGTTTGGCTATAATCCATATACTGGAGTCTCTGATTGGGTTAAAGGAAAGCTATTCAAAACTACATCCTCAAAATTATATAGAATTAGTTTCAAAGACAGGCCTGATTGGACTACTATTACTGCTACACATGATCATTTATTTCCTGTTGAACGTGATGGAAGATATCTTGATGTAATGGCGAGTGAGTTAGTAATCGGAGATAAGTTGTTGGCTGATGAAGCACAGTGGAATATTAGTGAAACTGATTTTAGAAATATTATAACAGTTCCTATTGATTCACTTGAAGAAATAAATGAACTAACTGATGTCTATTGTGTGGAGCTTGAAGATCAAGATTCCCCATACTTTGTTCTTGCTAATGGAATTGATGTTCATAACTGTCGGGTCTTAAATGAAATAACAGAAAATACTTTTAGTTCAATAAATGGACTTCAGGGTATTATGACTGGGTCCTGCAATGTAATTACTATAAACCTTAATAGAATTACACAAAAATTCATTAGAGAAAAACATCCAGAACTATTAAATGAATCGGGAACAGTCAGTGATCATTTACTTACTGAAAATGAAAAATCTGAATATAGAGAATATTTAACTACTATATTAGAAAGAGTATATAAATATCATATTGCTTATAAGACAATGCTTTATGATATGGAAGATAAAAAAATGTTTGCCTCATCTAATGGAGGATATATTTATATGAAAAAGCTTTACAGTACAGTTGGATTAATTGGTTATCAAGAGGCTGCTATATTTTTAGGACTTGATATCTCTAAGAATCAAGATTATATTGATTTTTTACAATTAATTCTCTCTACTGTAAAAGAACAAAATAAGATACATTCTATACATGATAAGAAATATCCATTTTTATTTAATTCTGAAGCTATACCTGGTGAAAATTTAGCAGTAAAGTTTTATCAAAAAGATAAGAAGGATGGATACTTTGTTCCTCGAGATAGAAACCTTTTTGCTAGCTATTTCTTTAATCCCTGGGATGATAAAATTTCAGTCTTGGATAAAATGTACTTACATGGAAAATGTACTAGTGCTTTTGCTGACGGGGGACAAGCTTGCCACATAAATTTAATGGAAGATCTTAGTGTAGAACAATATCTCAAAATGATTGATTATTCTACTAAGGAAGGTACAAATTACTGGACAATTAATCGACCTATTTCAGTATGCGCAGATTGCGGTTGCGTAGTAGATGGTCCAGCTGATGTATGTCCTAAATGTGGATCAAAGGAGATGGATTGGTGGACTAGAATTATTGGATATTTAAGACCACTAAGTTCATTCAGCAAGGAAAGATTTAAGGAAGCAAAGAAACGTATATATTCTGGAAAAGATTGTATAAATCCAAAAGAATAAAGATTATGAAAAAACCAAATGGATATTGGACTTATGATAATTGCTATAATGAAGCGAAAAAGTATAAGACTAAAAAAGATTTTAGGAAATACAGCTCAGTAGCATACATGAAGTCTTGTAAAAAGGGGTGGTTAAAAAATTTTATCTGGCTAGTAGACAATAGGTTTAATTTATTTACAGATAAAATAGATTCTGTTTATGCATATGAATTTCTAGAACAACATGCAGTATATGTTGGAAGGACATTAATGAGAACACAAAAACAGAGAGACTATCAACATATACTTAGTAAAAATGATACTGTTTCTAAATTTGCAAAAGAAGCTGATATTCCAGTTCCAGAGATGAAAATTCTTGAAGATAATTTAACTATAAAAGAAGGATCTGAGAGAGAAGGGTATTGGGTTGAAAAATATAGATTAGATGGATGGACTATCCTTAATATAGCGAAAACAGGATCAATCGGAGGTCTTGGAAAAGGAAAATGGACTTATGAAACAGTAAAGAATGAAGCATTAAAGTATAAAACTAAACAAGATTGGAGAAATAATTGTGAATCATCTTATAAAGTAGCTCTTCAAAATAATTGGCTTAAAGATTTTGATTGGTTTGTGAGTGGTCATTCTATTCCTAGAAAATGGACTTATGAGACAATTAAAGAAGAGGCTTTAAAATATAAAACAAGAACTGAGTTTAGGAAAAATGCCGCCCAAGCAATATCTATTGCTATAAAAAATAATTGGATAGATGAGTTTGACTGGTTTGTTGATGGTAATAAGTTAGAAGCAGAAAGAAGAAAAAAGTGGACTTACGAGACTACTAAATCTGAAGCACTAAAGTATAAAAGCAGGTGGGATTTTGGTAAAAATAATGAAGCAGCCTATAAAGTTGCCCTTAATAATAAATGGCTTGATGAATTCTTTCCTAAAACTAAATAAAAAGATGATTAAATATATTTCACAGGACACTTCAATCGTTTTTTCAGAAATCCCCGACGAGCTAACACTAGCAATAAACATAAGTAATTGTCAGAACCACTGTGTTAATTGCCACTCAAGTTATCTCCAGAAGAACATAGGGGACGAGCTAACCGAAGAAGTTTTACATAGTCTAATAGAACAAAACTCCGGTATAAGTTGTATTTGCTTTATGGGTGAAGGAAATGATCGTGAAGCATTATTAAATATCGCCCAATATATACGCAGAGAATTTCCGAATCTAAAAACAGCCTTGTATTCGGGAAGAGTGGATGTTGAAGATGAAATATATGACTATTTTGATTATGTTAAAGTTGGACCTTATATTGAATCTCTTGGACCATTAAATTCTAAAACTACTAATCAAAGGCTATATAAAAACAAAGAAGATATAACTTATAAATTTTGGAAATAAAATAATCATAGAAGATAGTATTGATTAAGTTCTTTACTATCTTCTCTTTAAAGATTAGAATAAAATATGAACTTAAAAATATTTGCAGAATTAAATAAAAATACTCTTAATAAATCTCAAAGAAAATTAGTTGAAGATCTCGAGAATTTATTACATAATACAATAGAATTAGATAGATATTACAATTTGATAATAGAAGAGCTAACTGTTGATTATATCCAAGGAGTTATAGCAACATCTAAAGGTCCTTTATGGATAAAATTAAAAAATGATGGTGTATTTAATTTTAAATTTATAGGTTCTAGTAGAGTTCAACCACCAGGAAATTTAAATGATCCAGAGTCTTTAGAGCGTTTTAAAAAGTATGTAGGAGAATTA
>Ga0247609_10000592_pt1 | contig 49041 bp, 34 predicted proteins | sample 172DNAGHGlowgp2_FD_193487 | JGI IMG/M metagenome (GOLD analysis project Ga0247609, IMG submission 193487) | Sheep rumen microbial communities from Palmerston North, Manawatu-Wanganui, New Zealand - 1728 DNA GHGlow gp2 | ecosystem: Host-associated > Mammals > Digestive system > Stomach > Rumen ... | reverse complement strand
CTGAGGAAGCAGGGCGAGCTGGCTCACCTTCGAGCTGACGAAGAGCATTGCAGAGCCGTTCTTGCAGGCTGCCACGCAAGCGCCGCAACCGATGCAGCTTGCGCAATCCATAGCCTCGTCGGCATCTTCCTTCGGAATCAGGATAGCATTTGCATCCTGAGCCTGACCTGTGCGAACACTGGTGTAACCGCCTGCCTGCATAATCTTGTCGAAGGCATTGCGGTCCACCATGCAGTCCTTGATAACGGGGAAACCAGCCGAGCGCCAAGGCTCTACGGTGATGGTCTCGCCGTCCTTGAACTTACGCATGTAGAGCTGGCAGGTTGTAGCGCCACGCTCTGTCTTGCCGTGAGGTGTGCCGTTGATGTAGAGCGAGCACATGCCGCAGATACCTTCACGGCAATCGTGGTCGAACACGAAAGGCTCCTTGCCCTCGTTGATAAGCTCCTCGTTCATGATGTCGAGCGCCTCGAGGAACGAGGTGTCGTCGGGTATGTTCTTCAACTCATGCGTGTCGAAGTGACCCTTGTCCTTAGGACCGTTCTGCTTCCAGAACTTTATCGTAACACTTATATTCTTAGCCATGATTGTTAATTCTTATAGTTACGTGTCTGTACCTTGATTATCTCGTAGTTGAGGGGCTCTTTGACGAGTTCGGGAGCCTTGTCGTCGCTACCCTGATAGTCCCAGCAGCCGACGTAGAAGAAGTTCTCGTCGTCGCGCTTTGCCTCGCCTTCCTCTGTCTGATGCTCTTCGCGGAAGTGTCCGCCGCAGCTCTCTTCGCGATGCAGGGCGTCGTAAGCCACAAGCTCGCCCATGAGGATGAAGTCGCGCAGATGGATGGCCTTGTCGAGCTCGACGTTCAGACCTTCCTTGCTTCCAGGGATGAAGAGGTTGGTGTCGAACTCCTTACGAAGCTCCTTGAGCAGCTTCAAGCCTTCCTCGAGGCCTTCCTTCGTGCGCCCCATGCCGACGTGTTCCCACATGATGTGGCCAAGCTCCTTATGGATGGAGTCGACAGAGCGCTTGCCCTTGATGTTCATCAGACGGTCAATCTCCTTCTCGACAGCCTTCTCCGTTTCAGCGAATTCAGGCAGATCTGTAGAGAGACGCGGCCAGATAGCCTGGTCTGCGAGGTAGTTCTGGATGGTGTAAGGCAATACGAAATAACCGTCGGCAAGGCCTTGCATGAGGGCAGAAGCGCCAAGACGGTTTGCGCCGTGGTCTGAGAAGTTGCACTCGCCGATAGCGAAGAGGCCAGGGATAGTGGTCTGCAACTCGTAGTCAACCCAAACGCCGCCCATCGTGTAGTGGATGGCAGGGAAGATCATCATGGGATAGTAGTAATCGACGCCGTCCTTTGTGCAAGCCTTCTCGCCTGGATTGACGTCTGTAATCTCCTCGTACATATCGAAGAGGTTGCCATAACGCTGACGAATCTCGTCGATGCCGAGGCGCTGGATGCTCTCTGAGAAATCGAGGAACACGGCGAGACCTGTGTTGTTCACGCCAAAGCCCTTGTCGCAACGCTCCTTAGCAGCACGACTGGCCACGTCACGAGGAACGAGATTGCCGAATGCAGGATAACGACGTTCGAGGTAGTAGTCGCGATCTTCTTCAGGAATCTCATAACCCTGCTTCGTTCCTGCCTGCAATGCCTTTGCGTCCTCAAGCTTCTTGGGAACCCAGATACGACCATCGTTACGCAGCGACTCAGACATAAGAGTCAGCTTCGACTGCTTGTCACCATGCACAGGAATACAAGTTGGGTGAATCTGAACGTAAGAAGGATTAGCCATCATTGCGCCCTTGCGGAAGCACTGAACAGCTGCTGTGCAGTTACAACCCATAGCGTTCGTCGAGAGGAAGTAGGTGTTGCCATAGCCGCCAGTAGCGATGACGACAGCGTTTGCGCTGAAGCGCTCCAGCTTGCCAGTGACGAGGTTCTTGGCGATGATGCCACGGGCTCTGCCGTCAACAATCACAACATCTTCCATCTCATAGCGGGTGAACAGCTTTACCTTGCCTCTTTGAACTTCCTTACTCAAAGAAGAATAAGCACCGAGAAGCAACTGCTGACCAGTCTGACCCTTAGCATAGAATGTACGGCTTACCTGAGCGCCACCGAATGAACGGTTTGCCAACATGCCACCATACTCGCGAGCAAAGGGAACACCTTGTGCCACGCATTGGTCGATGATGTTGTTCGACACTTCTGCCAGACGATATACATTGGCTTCGCGAGCACGATAGTCACCGCCCTTCACTGTATCATAAAAGAGACGATAGACTGAGTCGCCGTCGTTCTGATAGTTCTTTGCTGCATTGATACCACCCTGAGCTGCAATAGAGTGAGCACGACGGGGCGAGTCCTGAATGCAGAAGTTATACACGTTGAAGCCCATCTCCGCGAGGGAGGCAGCAGCGCTTGCTCCAGCAAGACCTGTGCCGACAACAATGACGTCGAGCTTGAGTTTGTTCTTCGGGTTCACCAAGCGCTGGTGAGCTTTATATTCTTTCCACTTTTCAGGCACCGGACCTGCAGGAATCTTCGAATCTAATACTTTTGCCATAATGTATTTTCATTTAGTGATTCTACTTAATGTGAACTAACTCAAGCGCCACAACTGCCAGAACAACAGGGACTGAAGTTCTGAATGGCAAACACAATGACAACAGCAGCGAACATCAAGACAACAATAGTTGCATAGATGTTGCCGATGCAACGCCAACGGTTGAACCACACCTTGCCGCTCCATCCGAGTGTCTGCATGGCGCTCCAGATGCCGTGCGTCAGGTGGAACCACAGTGCTGCAAGCCATACCAGGTAAAGTCCTGAATAGACGGGGCAGCCAAAGGTCTTCTTGATCCAGTACACGCCGTCGGCAGCATGCTGAGCGTACTCGCCCTCGATGAGCTCGGCTGCCATCATGTGCCACCAGAAGTTGTAGAGGTGCAGGCAAAGGCCCAAGCAGATGATGATGCCAAGGGCAAGCATGTTCTGGCTGGCCCACTCTACTTTCTCAGGCTTGTCTGTCACAGCATACTTGTTGTTGCCGCGAGCCTTCCAGTTCTGGAACGTGAGCCAGAAAGCATAGACGAAGTGAATGAGCACTAGGCCTGCCAGACCAACTGTCGCCGCTACGGCATACCAGTTGGCGCCCAGCATCTCGCAAATCCAGTTGTAGCCTTCCTCGCTAAAGAGGGCTACGACGTTCATGCAAGCATGGAACGTCAGGAACAGGACAAGTGCAACGCCGGTCACAGACATCACTACTTTCCTGCCGATTGATGAATTAATTAACCACATAGATAAATGATTTTTGTTATGTTTAGTATAGGTTATTTTGTGCGCGTGTACCTTAATTTAAGTATAATACGAAGGCAAAAGTACTCAAAAAAGGTTAAATGTGCAACTTTTTCGAGGAAATGTTGCAAGAAATGAGTACTTTTGTAGCTAAATTAACGTACCAAAGTACAGATGGAGTTCAAATTCGACGTCATTGTTGTAGGCGCAGGGCATGCCGGATGCGAGGCTGCAACGGCTGCCGCCAAACTCGGAGCGAAGACTTGTCTCATTACGATGGACATGAACAAGATTGCCCAAATGTCGTGCAATCCTGCCATCGGTGGCATAGCCAAAGGGCAGATCGTCAGGGAGATAGACGCGCTTGGAGGTCACACAGGCGAGGTGACGGACGCAACAGCCATACAGTTCCGTATGCTGAACCGTTCGAAAGGACCTGCCATGTGGAGCCCCAGAGCTCAATGTGACAGGGCGAAATTCATCTGGACCTGGCGCGAAATTCTTGAGAACACACCCAATCTTTCCATATGGCAAGACCAAGTCGTAGAACTTCTCACAGAGGAACTTTCAAACGCAGCGTGCCAAGTTGACCAACACGACGTGTCGAGTTGCCAAACTCGGCGTGCCGAGTTGCCAAACACGACGTGCCGAGTTGCACAACGTGGCGTGCTGGGTGTCAGGACGCTGCTAAACGTGGTCATCAAAGCACCCTGCGTCATCATCACGGCTGGCACGTTCCTGAACGGACTGATGCACATCGGACGAACCAAGATTCCAGGTGGTCGTTGTGCTGAATTGCCAAGCCTGCACCTCTCGGAAAGCATTGCAGCTCAAGGAATTACGGTCGGCAGAATGAAGACTGGCACACCTGTTCGCATCGACGGACGTTCCGTAGATTTCTCCCTAATGCAAAGGCAGGACGGAGAGAGCGACTTCCACAAGTTCTCCTACATGGGCGAGCCGCGACAATTGCCACAACTGCCGTGCTGGATCACCTACACAAACGAGGCTGTGCATGAGCGTCTTCGCGCTGCCCTACCCGACTCTCCGCTCTATAATGGGCAGATTCAGAGCATCGGTCCGCGCTACTGTCCAAGCATCGAGACAAAGCTCGTCACTTTCTCCGAACGTACTGAGCATCAGCTATTTCTGGAGCCAGAAGGTAGTTCGACAAGGGAACTCTACCTGAACGGCTTTTCGAGTTCACTCCCCATCGACGCTCAGATTGAAGCGCTGAAACTGATTCCTGCTTTCCGCAACCTGCAGATCTACCGTCCAGGCTACGCCATCGAATACGATTACTTCGACCCAACGCAGCTTCGACACTCGCTGGAATCAAAGATTGTGGACGGTCTCTTCATGGCTGGACAAGTGAACGGAACAACAGGCTACGAGGAGGCTGCTGGTCAAGGACTGGTTGCAGGAGTAAATGCAGCTCGCAAGATTGCAGGACTCGAGCCGTTTGTCATGCGAAGGGACGAGTCTTACATTGGCGTCTTGATTGATGATCTCGTCACGAAAGGCGTGGATGAACCTTACAGAATGTTCACTTCGAGAGCCGAATATCGCATCCTACTTCGCCAAGATGACGCGGATGCCAGACTCACAGAACGCAGCTACGAAATGGGATTAGCAAGCCGAGAACGCTATGACCATTGGCTACGCAAGAAGCAGACAATCAGCGAGATAGAGAATTTCTGCAGCAACTTCAGCGTGAAAGCCGCGCTGATCAATCCAGGCCTGAAGGCTCTGGGTAGCGAGGAACTGCAACGAGGTTGCAAACTCATCGACCTGGTGATGCGACCACAGCTCAACCTGACGAATCTCGCACCACTCATCCCTACCCTATCCGACAAGCTGAACACCATCAAAGACCGTCGCGAAGAAATCATCGAGGCTGCCGAAGTTCGCATAAAATACAGCGGATACATACGCAGGGAGAAGGAAATAGCAGAGAAGATTCAGCGTCTCGAAAACATCCGCATCAAGGGACGTTTCCACTATGAAGACATCCTGTCACTCAGCACGGAAGCACGTCAGAAACTCTCTCGCATAGATCCCGAGACAATGGCACAGGCAAGCCGTATCCCCGGCGTCAGTCCAAGCGACATAAACGTCCTGTTGGTCTTGATGAATCGATAAGTTTCACGTGAAACAATCACATCGCATGAAATGATAAATGGCAAAAGAATAAATGCTAAATATAAGATATGAACAACGAACTTTTACTGAAAAACCTACGAAATGTGCCTGACTTTCCTGTGCCAGGAATACAGTTCAAAGACGTGAGCACGCTGTATAAGAACCCCAAGTGCCTGAAGACGATGGTCAACGAGCTGTATGAGCTTTACAAGAATAAGGGCATAACAAAGGTGGTGGGCATCGAGAGCCGAGGCTTCGTGGTTGGTGCCGCATTGGCTGTTAAGCTGGGGGCAGGCTTTGTGATGTGCCGAAAGTCTGGCAAACTGCCTGCAGAAACACGCAAGGAAAGCTATATGAAGGAGTACGGCAAAGACACGATAGAGATTCACACGGACGCAATCGAAGAGAAAGATGTCGTGTTGCTCCACGATGATCTCCTCGCCACAGGAGGCAGCATGAAGGCAGCCTACAATCTCGTCAAGCAGTTCAATCCCAAGAAGATATACATCAACTTCATCATCGAACTGACAATCGAAGGCCTGAACGGCAGGGCTGTCTTCGACAAGGATGCAGAGGTTACGACTCTCCTCAAGATATAAAATAAATGGAGAAAAGCGAGAAGGATAGACTTCACACCTATTTAATGGGCATAGTAAGCAGTTTGCCCGAGTGTCCTGGATGCTACCAGTATCTCGACGAGACTGGTACGATCATCTACGTCGGAAAGGCAAAGAACCTGAAACGGCGTGTCTATTCCTATTTCTCCAAAGAACATGATAGCAGGAAGACCGCGATTCTCGTGTCTAAAATACGGGATATCAAGTACATAGTTGTCAAGACAGAAGAGGACGCACTACTACTCGAGAACAATCTCATAAAGCAATGGTCGCCCCGATATAACATATTATTAAAGGACGGCAAAACGTATCCGAGCATCGTCGTCACGAATGAATACTTGCCTCGCATCTTCCAAACTCGTAAGATAGACAAGCGTTTGGGCACATTTTATGGCCCATATAGTCACGTACCAACAATGTATCTCCTGCTCGAACTCATCGGAAAACTCTATCCATTAAGGCGTTGCAGAGAGCACATCACCGCTGATTCCATCGCAAAAAACAAGCATAAAGAGTGCCTGGAGTACCATATAAAGAACTGTAAAGCCCCATGTACAAAGCGCCAAAGCCATGATGAATACATGCAAAACATAGCGGAAGCTAAGGAGATTCTCAAAGGCAACACGGCTCAGTTGGAACGTCAAATGCTCCAACGTATGCAGGAACATGCTGCAAAGCTACAGTTCGAAGAGGCTGAAGCGATTAAGCGAAAATACCTTCTTCTCGAAAACTATCGCAGCAAGAGCGAGGTCGTGAGCAGCACCCTACACAATATAGACGTCTTCAATATCGAGAATAACGAGAAGGTGGCCTACATCAACTACCTTCACGTCACCAATGGCTGCATCACACAAGCCTTTACTTTCGAGTACGCGAAACGTCTCGAAGAAACCGACGAGGAACTTCTTGCTGCAGGAATTATAGAGATGCGTCAACGATATAATAGTGAAAGTCACGAAGTTATCACGCCGTTCCCCGTGAAACATTTAGGGGACAATCTGCTCGTTACTGTGCCCGTAAAGGGTGACAAAAAGAAGCTTCTCGAGCTTTCAAAGCTGAATGTATTGCAATATAAAAAAGACAGGATTACCCAAAACGAGAAGCTGAATCCCGAGCAAAAGCAGGTGCGTTTGATGAAGGAACTGCAGGAAACGCTTAAACTCCCTACCCTGCCGATGCAAATTGAGTGCTTTGACAACTCGAACATAAGTGGCACGGATGCTGTTGCAGGCTGTGTTGTTTTCAAGAAATGCAAGCCGAGTAAACAAGATTATCGTAAGTACATTATCAAAACGGTGAGTGGACCTGACGATTATGCCTCGATGCAAGAGGTCGTCCGACGTCGCTACAGTCGAATAATAGAAGAAGGGAATCCCCTACCCGACTTGATAATCACGGATGGCGGACGTGGTCAGATGGAAGTCGTGAGGAAGGTCGTGGAGGATGAACTCTTGCTGTCTATACCGATTGCAGGTTTAGCGAAGGACGATAAGCACAGGACAAATGAGCTGCTTTACGGGTTTCCACCGCAAGTTATCGCGATGAAAACGGACTCTTTGCTGTTCCGTTTGCTCACGCAGATACAGGATGAAGTGCACAGATATGCTATCACGTTCCATCGCGACAAGCGCAGCAAGCATCAGGTAGCAAGCGTGTTGGACACGATTCCGGGCATCGGACCAAAGACAAAGGCGTTGCTTCTTCGTAAATGGCACAGTGTGAAACGAATCAGAGAGGCTGACGAGAGTGAACTTGCATCACTTGTCGGAGCCAAGAAAGCAAAGATTTTGAAGGAAATGCTTGCAGAAGCGAGCGAAAAATCGTAGCTTTGCATATAAATATATAATGTAGTGAGAGGAATAAAAAGGGAGATAGAAGAATACAAAAAGAAAAGCGATGAGAACGGTCATCCAAAGAGTAAAGAAAGCGAGCGTTAGGGTAGGGGAGTCGGAGGTCTCAAGCATAGGGCCTGGACTCCTGTTACTACTTGGCATAGAAGCTGCAGATACAGAGGAGGACATCCTGTGGTTGTGCCATAAGATACTGGGACTGAGGATATTCGACGACGAGGAAGGTGTGATGAACAAAAGCATTATGGATGTCAACGGAGAAGCTATCGTGGTCAGTCAATTCACGCTTTATGCGAGCTACAAGAAGGGCAACCGACCCAGTTGGATACGTGCTGCAGGCCATGAACATGCAGTGCCTTTGTACAAAAGGTTCGTCGAAGTACTCAGCGAAGGACTTGGAAAGCCTGTTGGAACGGGTGTTTTCGGAGCGGAGATGCAGGTCGAACTCATCAACGACGGACCCGTAACAATCTGCATGGACACGAAGAATCGAGAATAGAGATTAGGGAACAGAGATTAAATAATAGGGAATATGACCATACAAGAAGCACAAGAGCGTGTAGATCAGTGGATTAAGACATACGGCGTACGCTACTTCAACGAGTTAACAAACATGGCTTGCTTGACCGAAGAAGTGGGGGAGTTGGCTCGCGTGATTGCCCGAAAGTATGGAGAACAATCGTTCAAAGATGGTGAAAGCCAAGACGTTAGTGAAAAGATGGCTGATGTACTTTGGGTACTTATCTGCCTTGCAAACCAGACGGGCGTCGATTTGACGGCTGCTTTGGAAGCCAGCATCGAGAAGAAGACCAAGCGAGATAAGGACAGACACCAAAACAATACAAAGCTCAAATAACGCAAAACAACAAAAAACAAAAGCATAACATAAAGTTCAAATAACTTTGAAACAATCGAAACACAGAACAAAACAAACTCAAATAACATGGAAACAATCGAGAAAAGCAAGTACGAGCAGATGCTCTCGCAGTACAATACTGCACTGAATGACAGCGAGATAGCAGCCAAAGTGGCTGAGATAATCGAGAAGAAGGTGCCCGAAAATGACACGCTGGCTGTTAAGAGGTTCCTGATGGGCAGCGTCGAGCTGACAACCCTCAAGACGACCGACAGCGAAGAAAGCGTGCTTGCCTTCACGGAAAAGGTCAACAAGTTCGAGGATACCTATCCCGAACTGCCTCATGTTGCCACGATATGCGTCTATCCGTGCTTTGCGAAGATAGTCAGCCAAAGCCTTGAGGTAGAAGGTGTTGAAGTGGCTTGCGTGAGTGGCAGCTTTCCATCTTCGCAAGCGCTCATCGAGATAAAGACCGTCGAGACTGCCCTTGCTTTGAAGGACGGCGCAACAGAAATCGACATAGTCATGAGCGTGGGCAAATACCTGAGCGGCGACTACGAGACACTTTGTGATGAGATCAGCGAACTGAAGGCAATCTGCGGAGACAGGAAGATGAAGGTCATCCTCGAAACAGGCTTGCTGCCAAGTGCTTCGGACATCAAGAAAGCGAGTCTTTTGGCTATGTATGCCGGGGCAGATTACATTAAGACAAGCACAGGCAAGGAGAAGCCGGCAGCTACTCCGGAAGCCGCCTACGTCATGTGTCAAGCGATAAAGGAGTACTACGACAAGACCGGAATCCAGATTGGCTTCAAGCCCGCGGGCGGTCTGAACACCGTGCACGACGCTCTTGTCTATTACACGATTGTCAAAGAGGTGCTCGGTGAGAAGTGGCTCACCAACCAGTGGTTGCGACTCGGCACAAGCAGATTGGCAAATTTGTTGTTGAGCGAAGTGCTTGGTGAAGAGACGAAGTTCTTCTGAAAAAGTGAAAGGGTGAAAAAGTGAAAAGGTGAAAAAGGACGAGGTGCGAACGGGCGGAACATTTTTCATCAGCAAAAACGCGATTTTACCCTCGCGAGAATCGATTATTTGAAGCCTTAGGGTAGGGCGGACGAAAAGAAACGATTCTCAGAGGCCAATTTTTCGCTTAAACACCTGACACAAAAGAATTTAAACCATAAAACAAGGAATAAGATTTTTTTCAAAATAGAAAAGGAAATGAAGAAAAGGAGTATTTTGATGCTTGGAGTGGCATGTGTGCTGCTCTCATCGTGTGTAGTTAGCAAGAAGAAGTTCGAGATTGCCGAAGCTGGCAGACTGGCAGCACTTTACAGCCGCGACAGCCTCGCCGATTTGCTTGGCATGAGTCGCACGGATTACGCGATACTCGACGAACTCAAGAACGGCTTGGAGGCAGACACCGCTCTGCTGAAGAGCAGCATCCGCAACTATCAGCAGTTGCTTGCCTCGGGTCAGAACGAGAACCAGAAGCTGAATGCAAACCTCGCGCAGAAGATCAGCGAGTTGCAAGACCGCGAAAAAACCATCGCCGAACTGCAGAAGATGATTGACCAACAGAAGAAGAAGGTGAAGGACCTGCTGAGCAGCGTGAAGGATGCGTTGCTCGGATTCAGCAGCGACGAGCTGACTGTTCGCGAGCAGGACGGAAAAGTCTATGTGGCGATGAGCGACAAATTGCTTTTCGAATCGGGCAAAGCCATTGTGAACCAGCAGGGTAGGGAAGCGCTCGGCAAGCTTGCGCAGGTGCTCAACAAGCAGACTGACATCGACGTTTACATTGAGGGACACACAGACAACGTGCCCATCAAGACGGCAGTCTTCCAGGACAACTGGGACCTCAGTGTGATTCGCGCCACAAGCGTCGTACGCATCCTGACCCAGACCTACGGCGTCAATCCCCTCCAGATACAGCCTTGCGGCCGCGGCGAGTATAAGCCCGTCGATGTCAACACGAGCAGCGAAGGCAGAGCTCGCAACCGCCGAACGGAGATTATCATGGCTCCGCGTCTCGACAAGCTGTTCAAGATGCTCGAAGAGAGCAAGTGATAACTTCCCTTAGCGGGGAAAAAATCCCCGCGTGCGGAAATTGCAAACGCCGCACGCGGGGATTGCCATCGCCGCACGCGGAAATTAAAACGCCGCCTGCGGGGTTTTCGAACACCCTATTTCGTGTACTTTTTCGCCTAGCGCATCGGAATGTCGAAAAAAAGCGTAACTTTGGCTTGCCGAAGTTACTTCCGCTCGAAAGAGTTAAGCGAAAAAAAAAGCCTTTTCGCTTTGCTCTTTGCTCGCTTATTCGTAACTTTGTCGGCGTTAAGGTAAAAAACGCACTACATTATTATATAATATGAAGAGACTCACATTGGCTGTTGCCGCTCTGTTCATGGGCTTGAACCTGTCGGCACAGTGGCGCTTCGGCAACCAGCCGGTACAGAACAACGTCCAAAGCGACTTGGAGAAAAACATCCAGAAGCTCGTGATGGCAAGCGTCATGATAAACAATTTCTACGTCGATAGCGTGGACAGCAAAAAGCTGACGGAAGACGCCATCAACGGCATTCTCATGAAGCTCGACCCGCACTCGGCCTACACCAACGCGGCCGACACGAAGAAGTTCACAGAGCCGCTGGAAGGCTCGTTCGAGGGCATCGGCGTGCAGTTCAACATGCTGGAAGACACGCTGTTAGTCATTCAGCCCGTGCCGAAAGGGCCAAGCGAAAGGGTAGGCATCCTGGCTGGCGACCGCATCGTCAGCGTGGCTGATACAGCCATTGCCGGCGTCAAGATGAGTCGCGAGGAAATCATGCACCGGCTGCGTGGCAAGAAAGGCACCATCGCCCACCTCGGCGTGGTGCGTCGAGGCATTAAGGACACGCTCTACTTCGATGTGAAACGCGACCGCATTCCCGTCAACTCGGTCGATGCCGCCTACATGGTCACGCCCAACATCGGCCTGATTCGCTTCAACAACTTCGCGCAGACAACGCACGACGAGGTGGTCCAAGCCATCAAGAAGCTCAAGGAGCAAGGCATGAAGGACCTCATCATAGACCTCCAGCAGAACAGCGGCGGCTTCCTGCAAGCTGCTGCAGACATCGCCAGCGAGTTCCTTCCAAAGGGCGACATGATTGTCTATACGAAAGGCCGCAGCGTGCCCAGTCAGGAGTTCCGCAGCAGCGGCGGCGGTGCTTTCCAAGAGGGTAAGGTCGCCGTACTGATCGATGAATACAGCGCATCGGCAGCCGAAATCCTCTCCGGAGCCATTCAAGACCAGGACCGAGGCATCGTCGTCGGTCGTCGTTCCTTCGGAAAAGGCCTCGTGCAACGTCCGTTCGATATGCCCGACGGCAGCATGATCCGTCTCACGACAGCCCGCTACTACACGCCCTCAGGCCGCAGCATCCAGAAACCATACGAGAAGGGCAAAGGCCTCGACTACGCTAAGGACGTCATCAATCGCTACAACAAAGGCGAGCTGACCAACGCCGACAGCATCCACTTCCCCGACTCGCTACGCTACCAGACGCTACGCAAAGGTCGCACAGTCTATGGCGGCGGCGGCATCATGCCCGACTGCTTCGTGCCGCTCGACACGACCCGTTATGCCAAGTGCTACCGCGAGATGTCCGCCAAGAGCATCATCATCAACGCCAACCTCAAGTATATGGACAAGAACCGAAAGAAACTGGCGAAGGCTTATCCGAGTTTCGAACAGTTCAAGGCCGAGTACCAACTGCCGCAGGAGCTCATCGACGAGATCTTTGCGGAAGGCGAAAAGCAAAACATCAAGCCTAAAGATGACGAAGAGCGGCAGAAGGCAACGGAAAACATGCGGTTCATCATCAAGGCACTCGTCGCGCGAGATCTATGGGATATGAGTGAGTACTTTGCCCTCATCTACGAGAACGACGAGGTGGTCAAGAAAGCAGTCGAACTGCTGCAAGGCCAATAGCTGCCATGCCAAGCGCGTCTCTGCTTGGAAAACGAGAGTCATGATAACCTATAATACAATAACTGTTGCGATGCCGGACATCGTCGAGGCAGAAGTATCAGCGTGGGTCAGGCAGATAGCAAAAAGCTATAATAAGGTAGTAGGCGACATCAACTATATATTTGTGGACGATGAAACGATGCTCGACATCAACCGCCGCTTCATCGGTCACGACTACTACACAGACCACATCGGCTTCGACTACAGCAAGGATGGTGCCCTAAGCGGCGACATCTACATCAGCCTCGACACTGTCAGGACCAATTCCGAGCTGTTCGGTGTCACCTTCGACCAAGAACTCCGCCGCATCATCATACACGGACTCTTGCATCTCTGCGGTCTCCGCGACAAGACAGACGAAGAGCGAGACCACATGCAACAGGCTGAGGACAAGGCGCTTACACAATTTGCCAATTAAACACATTAAACTCATTAAACCCATCCATCAGTGGAAGATTTCGATATAAGACAAGAAGGACGTCAGAAAGAAAAGGACTTCGAGAACGCGCTACGGCCGCTATGCTTCGAGGACTTCAGTGGACAGCAGAAGGTCGTCGAGAACCTCCGCATCTTTGTTGAGGCGGCGAAGTACAGAGGCGAACCTCTCGACCACACACTTCTGCACGGACCTCCAGGCTTGGGAAAGACGACGTTGTCCAACATCATTGCAAACGAGCTCGGAGTAGGCTTTAAGCTGACGAGCGGACCTGTGCTCGACAAGCCCGGTGACCTTGCAGGCATCCTCACTTCCCTCGAGCCGAACGACGTGCTTTTCATCGACGAAATACATCGTCTGTCGCCCATCGTTGAGGAATATCTCTACTCGGCAATGGAGGACTACCGCATCGACATCATGATCGACAAAGGCCCTTCGGCCCGTTCGATACAGATAGACTTGGCGCCGTTCACTTTGGTGGGAGCCACCACACGCAGTGGCCTCCTCACAGCTCCCCTGAGAGCTCGCTTCGGCATCAACATGCACCTCGAGTACTACGACGCAGACACCTTGCAGAAGATTGTGATGCGTTCGTCTGGCATTCTGGGCGTTCCCATCGACTTCGAGGCAGCCGGCGAAATAGCAAGCCGCAGTCGTGGTACGCCACGAATCGCCAACGCACTTCTCCGCCGAGTTCGCGACTTCGCACAAGTCAAGGGAAATGGCCGCATCGACCTGCAGATAGCACGCATCGCTCTTGAAGCCTTGAACATAGATCGCTATGGTCTCGACGAGATTGACAACAAGATCCTGACCACCATCATCAATAAGTTCCAGGGAGGTCCCGTGGGAATAAACACGATAGCAACAGCTGTGGGCGAAGACGCAGGCACAGTCGAGGAGGTTTACGAGCCCTTCCTCATCAAGGAAGGTTTCATCAAACGCACACCCAGAGGCCGTGAAGTGACAGAACTCGCCTACAGACATCTGCACATTTCTCCTTCGAAAGACGGCTACGTACAAGGCGACCTTTTTTCATAAACTCTATAAAAAAGATTTATGGTACTGAATTACATTTGGATTGGCTTTTTCCTCATAGCATTTCTCATTGCTTTGGTGCAGCTCTTTATGGGCAACACCGACGTTTTCCCTGCAATCATGAACAGCACGTTCGATAATGCGAAGACCGCTTTCGAGATATCTCTCGGCCTGACTGGCGTGTTATCTTTGTGGATGGGCATCATGAAAATTGGCGAGAAGGGCGGTCTTGTGAATGCACTTGCGCGATGGTTGTCGCCGCTCATGGTGCGTCTCTTCCCTGAAATCCCTGCAGGTCATCCTGTCTTTGGGCACATCTTCATGAACTTCAGCGCAAACATGCTGGGTCTCGACAACGCAGCTACTCCGCTGGGACTCAAGGCGATGGAAGGCATGCAAGAGCTGAACAAACAAAAGGACACCGCAACAAATGCGATGATTATGTTCCTCGTGCTGAACACCAGTGGCTTGACAATCATTCCCGTCGGCGTAATGACTTATCGCGCAGTTGCAGGTGCAGCACAGCCCACAGACGTCTTCTGTCCTATCCTCATCGCAACAGCCATCGCCACTCTCGCAGGCATGGTCATCACGAGTCTGTACCAACGCATCAACCTCTTCAATCGAGCCATCATGGCATTCGTCATCGGCATCTGCGCTTTAGTAAGCGGTGTGATTTGGCTCGGCACACAAGTTGACCAAGAGACGATGAACAAGTGGAGCACTATTGTAGCCAACGTCTTGCTTTTCAGCATTATAATTGCCTTTATTGCGGCAGGTATCAGGAAGAAGATAAACGTCTATGAAGCCTTCGTCGAAGGAGCAAAAGGTGGTTTTGACACAGCAGTCCGCATCATTCCTTACCTGGTCGCTATCCTCGTTGCCATAGGAGTTTTCCGTGCTTCAGGCGCGATGGACTTCATCGTGGGCGGTATCGGCAAGTTTGTCGAAATGTTAGGTGGCAACGCAGATTATGTGGCGGCACTTCCCACCGCCATAATGAAGCCCCTTTCTGGCAGCGGAGCTCGGGGCATGATGGTCGACGCGATGACTCAGTACGGACCAGATTCCTTCATTGCAAGGCTGTCATGTATCTTCCAAGGAGCCACCGACACGACCTTCTACATCCTGGCCGTTTACTTCGGCAGCGTAGGAATCCGCAAGACTCGCCACGCCGTCATGGCAGGCCTCTTGACTGATATTTGCGGCGTTATCGCAGCCATTGCGGTCGCAGCTATCTTCTTTGGCTAAAAGATAACGAGCGTTGTGAACCCGTGTCACATTGTTAAGGTGCCAGCATCACGTTGTTAAACTTCCCACTTAACGTGTCAAGTTGACCATTTTAACGTGCCAAAAAATATTTTTAACGTGTTAAGTTGACTCACTTAGCGTGTTAAGTTTTCAAAGACAGGCTGTAATGTCTTCTGTCGGAACGTTTTGCCAGGTAAAAAGAGGCAGGAGGTCTTGGGGAGAAGAAGGAGTGGGGGCGGGGAGGATGCCAGCCCAAAATGCTAAAAAACCCACGATTTCATCGGGATTTTTATGTGTCTCGCGAAGGGCAGAAAGGTCGAGAGAACGGTCGCGTTTGCAGAGACGCTGGCCGGCTTCGTTGATTAAAAGCGGATGATGGAAGTAGGAAGGTTCCGGGAAGCTCAAGGTGCGATAGAGATGTAGTTGTTGGGGAGTGCTCAACAGCAAGTCACGACCTCGCACTATCTCCGTGATGCCCATCAAAGCATCATCAACTACGACAGCCAACTGATAAGCCCAAGCTCCGTCCTTTCGCCTGAGAATGTAATCGCCACAATGCTTCGCCAGATTCACTTTCTGCTCGCCATAGTGACCGTCTTGAAACGTTATGTCTTCATCCGGAACGAGGAATCTTGTTGCATAAGGCACATTTTTGCCCATTTCATCGCGTTTTTTGCCTCTGCACGTGCCAGCATAGACGATTCTTCCATCTGTTTCGTGAGGCGCTTGCGTTGCCATAATGTCGGCTCGCGTGCAATAGCAAGGGTAGGTGAGACCCTTGTCCTCTAAGAGCTTGAGATAATGCTCGTAGATGTCCGACCGCTGACTCTGCCACACGACTTCGCCATCCCAAGACAGTCCGAGCCATTGCAAATCGTCCATCAACTGCAGGGCAAAGTCCTGACGAGAGCGGTCGGGGTCGAGGTCCTCGATGCGCAAACGCCACTCTCCGCCCTTGCTTTTTGCAGAAAGCCACGAGAGAAGTGCGCAGAACACGTTGCCCAAATGCATGCGTCCTGTTGGCGATGGAGCAAAACGACCTGTTGTCATCATTATTCTTTGCAAGGCTGTGATGTTTCCTGTCGCAAAGATACACATATTTTCCGATATTGTTTGGAGAATTGCGTATTTTTGTTTAGTTTTGCATCACGAAAGCTCAACTTTATAACCTTATACACCATGAACAAGAAAACAAGCAAAACGAATCAGAAAGAGAAGACGTCTATGTCGCGCCGAGAGTTCTTAACAACAGCCGGCACAGGTTTGGCAGGTTTCATGATACTGCCAAGTTTCACCATCGATGGCGTGAGAGTTGCACCAAGCGACCGTATTGTGCTTGGCTTTGTAGGCTTGGGCCAACAGGGATGTAGCGACTTCCGCAGCTTCGCAGCATGTCCTGGCGTGGAGGTTGCGGCGTGTTGCGATGTCGACAGTATCAAGCGCGAACGTTTCCGTCGCTATGTTACGAAGTGGCAGAAAGAGAAAGGATTGCCCGAACGTTGCGACATGTACGAGCGTTACGAGAAATTACTCAAGCGAAAGGACATCGATGCGATTGAGATAGCAACACCTGATCATTGGCACGCTCTCGTTGCAATCCATGCACTTCAAGCAGGGAAGGATGTCTATGTGCAGAAACCTTTGTCCTATACCATCACGGAAGGTCTTGCCGTGCAACGTGCTGTGCGAGCCAACAACCGCATTCTTCAGATGGGAAGTCAGCAGCGAAGCAGCTCGGAATTTCAAACGGCGATTGCAATGGTACGCAGTGGTGCCTTGGGAAACATCAAGGAGATATATGTCCGTGTAGGTGAACCGCCGAAGCCCTTCAACCTTCCAGAGATGCCTGTTCCCGAGAACCTCAACTTCAATCTATGGCTCGGGCCGTTGAACAATCCCAAGATACATTATCATCCCGACATTTGTCCTGTTGTCACGCTTGACCCCGACAAGAACGAGACGTTGTGGGGTGCATGGCGTTGGTACGAGGAAACGGGCAACGGCTATCCTGCCGACTGGGGTGCTCACATGTATGACATTGCCCAAGCTGCCATCGGTATGGACGGACTTGGACCTGTCGAGTTCATTCCTCAAGGCTATAATGGTGCTGAATATGCCACAATGAAGTACGCCAACGGAATCGTTATGCAGGAGCGTCCGTTTACTGATGACAAGGAAGCTAAAGGCATAAAGTTCATCGGCGATAAAGGCTGGTTGAAGGTTTCACGCGGTTATATCGAATGCTCCGACAAGTCGAAACTGGAGAAGCAACAGCAAGAAATTGCTGCCGGACAGTATGAAGTAAGCGCTCCACACATGCAAAACTTCCTCGATGCTATCAAGGAACACAAAGACCCGATTGCTCCTGTCGAGTATGGTTGCAGCACAAACACGCTTTGCTGCATCTTCAACATTGCCCGCGAGCTGAAACGTCCTGTGCGTTGGAACCCGGCAACATTGTCCTTCGAAGGCGACAAGGAAGCCTTTGCACATCGTCTTTACTACTACGATTACAGGCGTCCGTACACGCTTCCATACTTGGAAAGGCGCGGGTAAAAAAGGAATCAGAAGACTCGCTCCGCAACAAAAGAGGCGAGGAGATGCAGGGCTTCGGTTACAGCGGCGTCACGAGTGTCGTCGATCAACCCGTCGGCCATGCCTTGCATATCTTTCATATGCCATTGCGCATACTCAAGTCCGCCACCACTTATCGCGTAATCGATGAGCTTTTGTATCTCTTCGGCAGAGGCTTCGCGACGCCGAACCTTCAGCGCCAACTCGTGCATCGAGGCATCTTCACCATATTTGACGGCATAGATGGCGGGTAAAGTCAGCTTTCCTTCCTTCATGTCATTGCCAACAGGTTTGCCTATCTCTGCTTTTCCATAATCAAAAACATCGTCGCGCAACTGGAAGCAAATGCCGATAAGTTTGCCGAACTGTGCCAATCGTTCCGCTTCTGCATCGCTGCCTCCTGCTGTCAAAGCACCTAAACGGGCACATGTCGAGAACAGACTCGCCGTTTTGCGAGAGATGACATCAAAGTAGGCAGCCTCCGAAAGGACGTCGGAATCCTTGTTGTCCAACTGCAGAAGTTCGCCGTCTGCAAGCGCTTGACCGACCTGCGAAACGTAATGAACCACCCTGATGTCTTGTGTCTTGGCAGCACATTCGAGCGCTTTACTCAAGACGAAATCGCCGACAAGAACGGCAACTTGATTAGACAGGAAGGCATTCAAGGAAGGAAGTCCTCGCCGACGATCGCTTTCGTCCACAACATCATCATGTATGAGGGAAGCCGTGTGGAGCATTTCCAAAGCCAAAGCTACGTTGATAACCTTGTCGTCGACATTGCCCACCATTCTTGCCGAAAGCAGGACAAGTAGCGGCCTTATCTGCTTCCCAGGGGCTTTGAGAAAGTGCTCGACAGCCTTTTCGAGCAGTGGATTGTCGGCATAAAGCGTTTCGCGGAAAGCCTCGTTAAATCTGATCAAATCCGAAGCAACAGGAGCCTTTATCTTATCAAGTACGTCCATTTATCTCATCTTTAGAGTGCAAAGGTACGAAGAAAAGTTGAAAAGTTAAAAAGTTAAAAGGTTAAAATGAACGAAGAATTAAGAATTATTTCGTAATTTTGCACTGATAACTGGTAAGAATTAAGGGTTAAGAATTAAGAATTAATTGTTTGATTGATGCAGAAACTCTATTTACTTGATGCTTACGCACTGATTTATCGTGCTTATTATGCCTTTATAAAGAACCCGCGCATCAACTCGAAAGGTGAAAACACATCGGCGATTCTTGGCTTTGTCAACACACTGGAAGAGGTGATCAGCAAGGGAAGTCCTACACATTTAGGCGTGGCCTTCGACCCTCACGGCGGTACTTTCCGTCACGAAGCCTTCCCAGAATACAAGGCGCAACGTGAGGAAACGCCAGAAGCGATACGTTTTGCTGTGCCAATCATCAAGGAAATACTGGCCGCTTATCACATTCCTGTGCTCGAAGTGCCTGGTTATGAAGCGGATGATGTCATCGGAACGCTTGCTCATCAGGCTGACGAAAAGGGCATCGAGACCTTTATGATGACACCCGATAAAGACTTCGGACAGCTTGTTACAGAAAGGGTGAAGATGTATCGCCCACCAGTTGGGAAGAACAGTGAAGCAGAGATTCTGGGCATCGAGGAAGTGAAGAAGAAGTGGGGACTGCAGTCACCTTTGCAAGTTATCGATATGTTGGGACTGATGGGAGATGCAGTCGATAACATTCCAGGTTGTCCTGGAGTGGGCGAGAAGACTGCTCAGAAGCTCATCGAAGAGTTTGGCAGCATCGAAAACCTGCTGGCTTCGACGGACAAACTGAAAGGTGCGTTGAAGGAAAAGGTTGAGAATAATGTCGAACAAATCAAGCAAAGCAAGTGGTTGGCGACTATAACAACAGAGGTGCCAATCAGTCTCGACATGGACCTTCTGCAGTTAAAAGAGCCTGACAGGGACAAGCTTCAGGAAATCTTCAAACGCCTTGAGTTCCGCCAACTCTTGAATAAAACACAAAGCAAACCTGAAGAGCCCAAGGAAACGACACCAGAACCCGTCAAGAACAACGATGGCTCCCTGCAGCTCGATCTCTTCAACACAGCTCCCGAGCCACAAAAGAAAGAGCAAGAGCCCGTGCAACTCGACCTCTTCAGTCAGCCGACAATACCACTTCCAACCGAACAGAAAACCGAACAAAACACAACATTCGTGGTCGCAGAAAACGTCGTTGTCGGTCATAATTTGAAAGCAAACTGGAAGGAACTCAAGTCGCAAGGACTGACGGAAAATGTGATGTTCGACACTGAGATTGCCCATTATCTGCTTCATCCAGAGATGCGTCACTACCTCGACTACTTGCTTTCGGTCTATAACTGCAAGGATGTCTGCCAGCTTAAACAGGCTTTGGAGGCTGAGTTAAAGCAGGAAGGGCTTTGGAACCTCTTTACAGAGATAGAAATGCCGCTAATGCCTGTGCTTGCCGAGATGGAGGAAGCTGGCGTTCTTATCGATACAGAAGGGTTGAAAGAAACAAGCAAACTCTTCACCAAGCAACTTCAAAACCTCGAACAGGAAATACATGCTTTGGCTGGCATGAACTTCAACATCTCCAGCCCGAAACAAGTTGGCGAGGTCCTCTTCGAGACACTCAAGCTCGACAGCAAGGCGAAGAAGACAAAGAAGGGACAATACGTCACCAACGAGGAAGTGTTGGAAGCTCTCAGACGAAAGCATCCGATTGTCGGCAAGATACTGGAATACAGAGGACTAAAGAAGTTGCTGAGCACTTATATTGACGCTCTTCCGCAGCTCATAAACCCTGAAACCGGACACATTCACACGTCGTTCAACCAGACTGTTACAGCTACAGGTCGCCTCTCCTCGTCAAATCCTAACCTGCAAAACATTCCTGTTCGAGACGCGCAAGGCAAGGAAGTGAGGAAAGCATTTATTCCTTATCCTGGACAACTCTTTTTCAGTGCCGACTACAGCCAAATCGAGTTGAGGATTATGGCGCATCTCAGTCAGGACAAGAACCTTATAGAAGCCTTCCTGCAAGGTAACGACATTCATGCTGCAACTGCTGCTAAAATCTTTAAGAAGCCGTTGGAGGAGGTCACTTCGGACGAGAGACGCAAAGCCAAGACGGCCAATTTCGGCATCATCTACGGCATAAGTGCCTTCGGACTTGCTGAGAGGATGGGCGTTTCGAGGACTGAAGCCAAGCAACTCATCGACGAATACTTCGCGACATATCCTGGCGTGAAAGCCTACATGGACAAAAGCATCGAGATGGCTCGCGAGAGAGGTTACACGGAGACTATCTTCAAACGTCGTTGTTCGCTTCCAGACATCAACTCGAACAACTCGGTAGTTCGTGGATATGCAGAGCGAAACGCCATCAACGCGCCCATTCAGGGTAGTGCTGCCGACATCATAAAGATAGCGATGATTCGCGTTCACAGACGCATGAAGACAGAAGGTCTGCAGTCGAAGATGATACTGCAAGTGCACGACGAACTCAACTTTTCGGTCCTTCCGTCTGAAAAAGAACGGCTTCAAAACATCGTTATCGAGGAGATGCAAGGTGCTGCAACACTGAGCGTTCCACTTATTGCTGACTGCGGTTGGGGCACAAATTGGCTCGAAGCACATTAGTCGTTTTGAAACAACTCCAGTTAAGTTTTCAAACGACTGCAGTTAAGTTGGCAAAGTTAACGTGTTAAGTTTGACATTTTAACGTGTTAAGTTTGACATTTTAACGTGTTAAGTTTGCAATCGTAACTAGGGTTGTTTGGAAACGTAACTGGAACTTATATCACCATCGAAAGCATGGAGAGGTCGGCTTCTTCGCCTACAATCCAAACGATGTCGTTTTGGGCGAACTGTCGCTTTGCTTGAATCGTGCCGAGATGACCTTCCTCGTTCTCCACTCCAACCACCATACAATGGTAACGCATGCGGAAGTCGATGTCCTGCAAAGTCTTGCCAATCAGCGGACTACTCTCGTTAAGTCGCAAGGAAATAATGGTCAGGTTGTGGTTGTCCTTGTTTCGTTCCTGTGGTTGCATCAGTTCCTGTTCGCTTCGTTGACGCAACGACTCGATGGCTTCGTTGCCAGCCACTACCTCGAGTATATCGCCAGGATAGATGCGATGACTGCCTCCGGGAATGTTTATCCTGTGTCCTGCACGTATGATGGCCGCAATGTGGATGCGGTCGGTTTTGCCGAAATGAAGCTGAGCAAGCGATTTGCCGCCCCAACGAGAGTGCTGAGGAATCTTAACTCGAGCAATCTGAAGGTCTCTTCCACGCAGTTTTCTTCCATAACCCAAAGAGGCTTGTTGCTCTCTCAGACGAAGATTTTGCTTGAACGTGCGCTCCATCCTGATGCTTATATACTTGACAAGTCGGCTCATAATCATAAAGACGAGGGCTGCCACGCTGATAAGCACTTCCCAAACCCACCAGAGAGGAAGGACGGAAGACACTACATTATATACTATTACAAAGCCCAACAATACCTTCGCAAACAGCAGTAGGCGAACCAGGAAAGCAGACATTTTTCCCGATGAAATCAGGTATTTTACCTCCTTACTATGGTTTTTCTTGACGGCAATCGCTCTGACGCAAGGCGACAGAAGTAGCAGAGTGATGATAAGTCCCACTATATTGACGTACTTCTCGCCAACTATGTGTTGGAACAAAGGCAATATCGTCGCATAACTAAACAGGGCGAGTGCAATACTTATCGTGAGATAAGCTGCCGTTTGGAACAGAATGGCAGACAAAAGACGCTTCCAAACGAGGCCTTTTGTCAGCCTTAAACGCTCATATCGTCTGTTAACAGAAAAGGTTTTTCCACGATTGATTAACGACTGCAACTCGCTACTCATCGACTTTTCTATGCGGTTGGCAGCCTTCGGAGAAAGTTTGATGGCATAAGGTGTCAGGAAGGTCGTGATGATACTTACTGCCACAACGACCGGATAAAGAAACTCGCTTGTCACACCCAACTCGTTTCCCAAGCCCGCGATGATGAAGGCAAACTCACCTATCTGTACCATCGAGAAACCACTTCGAACGGCAGTCTGGACATTGCCGCTTGTTGCAAAATAACTTAGAGAACCGAAGAACATCTGTCCAAGCACGACAGCAAAGGTCAAAACAAGTACCGGAAGCCAATATTCTTTCAGCACAGAAGGATCTACCATCATGCCGACAGACACAAAGAAAACTGCGCCGAAGAGGTCTCGAAGCGAACCTACACTCTTCTCTATATTCTCGGCTTCAAGTGTTTCTGCTAAGATGCTGCCCATCATGAACGCACCAAAAGCTGGACTGTAACCTACCTTTGTGGCAATTACTGCCAGCAGAAAACACAATCCAACCGAGACAACAAGCAAAGTTTCGCTATTGATGTATTTCTTTGTTTTACGCAGAAGAAGCGGCAAAACATAAATGCCAACAATAAACCAAAGCATCAAGAAGAATCCCAACTGCAGGAGACTTTTTATGAGCTCTGTACCTTGAAAGGTTCTGCTCACAGCCAAAGCACTCAGCATCACCATGAGTAAGATGCCAAGAATATCTTCTATAATGAGTACCGAAATAACGTTCGAAGCAAAACGTTTCGTACGAAGTCCGAGGTCGTCAAACGCTTTATAGATGATTGTGGTTGAGCTCATGCTCAGCATTCCCCCGAGGAAAAGCCTATCCATACTTGTCCAACCAAACAACGAAGCTGTCATGCCGCCTACACCTATCATGCAACACATAATCATGATGGCTGTCAGAATGGGCTGCATTCCCATCTTCAAAATCTTCTTGAACGAGAATTCAAGGCCAAGTGTAAACATCAAGAAGATGACTCCCATCTGGCTCCATTCCTCAATACCCTCAAAACTACTTACCGAAGGTGTGTAGGGCATGTGAGGTCCAGCAAGGAAGCCAGCAACAATATAACCAAGCACAAGCGGTTGTCGCAAACGTTTGAAGATGATGGTCACAACGCTTGCAACTACAAGTATATACGCCAGATCGGTTATTAAATGAGACACCTAATTACAATTCAAAATTTATAAATATAAATTTAAATATGTTACTTTATAGAAGCTGACAAGTCAAGCATTCTATTTATGCTCTTCACAGCTTTTTCTGCAACCTTCTTGTTGACTTTAATCTCAGGCCATTCATACTTGAGACAGTTGTAGAGCTTCTCCATCGTGATTAGCTTCATGTAGTTACACTCATTGCAAGCACAGGTGCTGTCATCAGGTGGAGCAGGCAAGAAGACCTTGTTAGGACATGCTTGCTGCATTTTATGAAGAATGCCGCTTTCTGTTGCAACGATGAACTCTTTAGCTTCATCTTCCTGACTGAACTTGAGAAGAGCAGCCGTACTGCCAACCTTATCGGCAACCTTAACAATAGGTCCTTTGCATTCTGGATGCACAAGTATCTTTGCTTGAGGATGCTTGGCCTTCAACTCTAAGATGCGTTCCAGGCTGAACTTCTCGTGAACATGACAAGCACCATTCCATAAAAGCATCTCCCTACCAGTAATCGAGTTGATGTAATTGCCTAGATTACGGTCAGGACCAAAGATTATTTTCTCATCTTTAGGTAATGAGTTGACAATCTTCAATGCGTTACCACTCGTCACAACTACGTCGGTAAGTGCCTTTATGGCAGCAGTCGTGTTCACATAACTAATGACAGTATGGTCTGGATGACTCTTCACAAACTCTCCAAACTCTTTTGGTGGACAGCTTTCTGCAAGGCTACAAGTGGCATTGAGGTCAGGCACAAGCACCTTCTTGTCTGGACAAAGTATCTTGTTCGTCTCGCCCATGAAATGGACGCCACACATTACTATGATGTCTGCATCAGTCTTAGCAGCCTGTTGAGCAAGTGCAAGACTGTCGCCTACAAAGTCTGCTATGTCCTGTATCTCACCCTGCGTATAATAATGCGCCATGATAACTGCATTCTTTTCCTTGCACATCCGGCGTATTTCAGCTTTCATATCGACACCTTCTGGCACAGGTTCAGTCACAAAACCTGCTGCTTTCCACTTGTTATCAACCATCTTTATATTATTATTTATCTTTTTATTTTTTATAATAAAATACTATATGATGATGATGATGTATGGTTGAAAAGTTCATAACATTTTGCCCCATTTCATCGAGAAAAACGTTGTTCACACTACTTCAACATTTCATCATTAATTATCCACCATTTTATATTTTCTCTCTTTCCTTTATATATTAGCTTTTTCTTTATTTTTGATTACAGAGTTATCAACATCTGCTTACAACCGACAAAGTTAATAATTTTCCCTGACATCCTGCCTTGATAAGTCTCTTTTTTTTAGTTGAAAGAAGTTTTATAACTTTTGGTTGGTGTGAATAAAGGGTAGGGTAGCATCGAAAAGCAGCATTTAGTGTGAATAAGTGTTCGGTTATTAACAAAGTTATCCACAGAAAATATTAACTTTGTCAACGCTAAATGAACAATCGAAGCATGAGAAAGCTGAAAGTTACGGAGATGGGAAGACTCAGTTTGGCTGAGTACAAAGCATCGGACAAGCAGCCTATTGTGGTTGTTTTGGACCATGTAAGGAGTCTTTATAATGTGGGCAGTGTGTTCCGTAGCAGTGATGCTTTCCGCATTGAAGGTGTTTGTTTGTGTGGCATAACTGCGCAGCCTCCTCATCCTGAAATACATAAGACGGCACTTGGAGCTGAAGAGAGTGTAAGTTGGAAGTACTTTGAACATACAGAGGATGCGGTAAGTTGGTTGAAGCAGCAAGGCTATAAGGTTCTCGCGGTTGAGCAATGTGAGGGCAGCACCATGCTTCAGAACTTTGTTCGGCAGCCTAAAGAGAAGTATGCCGTTGTGTTAGGGAATGAGGTTAAAGGTGTTCAGCAACAGGTTGTGGACATGTGTGATGGCTGCCTCGAAATACCTCAATATGGCACGAAGCACAGTTTGAATGTCAGCGTTACAGCCGGAATTGTCCTTTGGCACTTGTCGAAGAAGTAATCATCTTGTTGTAAGTTGAAAAACTAAGCGTGCCTAATTTGCAAACTAAGCACGCTTAAATTGTAAACTTAACGTGCCAAGTTAATCAACTTAACACGCTAAGTTTTCTTACTTCCTTATGCCATTGATGAGGAACTTCTTGGCTTGTTCTCTTGCATCCTTAGCTTTGGTGACGTCGTCCTTAGCCTGCTCGTGTTCACCCTTCAAGTTCTCCATGTTGTTTTGGGTGCTTTCGATTTCAGAGCGAATGTTTTCAAGTTTTTGCTGAGCCTTTTGAAGATTCTGCTCGGCCTTAGCCACAGCAGCCTCTGCCTTAGTCGCTTTCGACTGAAGCTTAGAGAGTTTGTCACCAGCTTTTGCGTGCTTGTTTTGCAACTTAACAGTCTTGTTCTGAGCTTTTTCAAGGGAAGATTCACCTTTTTTCTCAAGGTCTGCAGCCTTCTTAGCTACCTTGAGGTTTGCCTGAGCCTTTTTAAGTTCAGCACTTTTTGCGCTGATGTCGGCTTTTGTGACTGTTCCTGCTTCAAGTTTTGCCTTTTGTTTCAGGGTGTTAAGCTCGCCTTTGAGGGTTGCAACCTCAACCTCGAACTCGTTTTTCCACTGTTCGCATGTCTTACCGTCGTACATGCTTTGTGCCATTGTGGGCAGTGAGATGGCAAGTGCCATCATAGCTAAAATCTTTTTCATAATTGTTTAATTTAGGTTTATTATGTTTTTTATTTGCAAAGTTCAATGCATACCTTATCCTGGAAAGCACGTCCCATCGAAGCAGAGTCAACGCCTTGATTGATGATGGCGAAGGCAAGAACGTGTCCGCTGGCTGTCGTCAAGTAGCCTGCAAGCGAGGTGATACCTGTCACTGTGCCTGTCTTGGCACGTACATTTCCCTCAGCCTCAGTGCCTTGCATGCGTTTTTGAAGCGTGCCGTCGTAGCCTGCAATGGGAAGGGAAGGCAGGAGATGTTCGCGGATAGACTCGTTTTGCCAGGCATAGCAGAGCAGTGCAACGAGCATTTCGGCTGAGGCATAGTTGTAGAGCGAAAGGCCGCTACCGTCTGCAACCTTGTATGAAGTTGGGTCCACGCCTATCTTCTTCAGCAATTCATCCGTTCTTTGAGCGGCTTCTTTCCTGCCCGCGCCTTTCTTTCCGGTTGTGGATGCGGTCTGATAGAAAAGGCATTCGGCATAGATGTTGTCGCTCTGTTTCATCATTGGCTCCAGTAGGTCATCGAGGTCATGGCGTATTGAATAGACTGATTTCGTCTGCTGCTTGCCCTTTTTAGCTTGGCTGTTGCTGCTATAATTCACTTTTATGCCAGCTTTTTCGAGTGCCTGAAGCCAGTTCTGGTCAAAGCTGTCTTTGCCATCGACCAGCAATGCGGAGAGCGGTCCGTAGTCGTCGTCCCAGCACCAACCCCAGCCGTAAGGAGTGTCCTCGCGCATCGAGAGGTCATAGATGATGTTGCCCGTGATGCTCTGAATGCCGTTTTGTTCCTTGATGGAGGCAGCTGCCTGAAGCAGTTCGGCTTGCGTTACGAGCGGATCCATACCGCCAACCACGATGAGGTCGCCGTTCAGGATGCCTCCAGAGACAGTGCCTGTGATGCGGAAATCCGTTGTGAGTTTGTAGTCGCTCCTGAGGAAGTTGAGTGCTGTAATAGCCGTCACGACCTTTTGGCACGAAGCAGGTCGCATTCTCTGGGCTGCATTGACGGCATACAGAGGCTGTCCGTCGGTCAGGTCGTACACATAAAGTCCGAGCTGAGTCGTCTCGAAGATGGGCGACTGAACGAGCTGGTCGAGCGCTTGCTGCTTTGCTGCTTGCCAAGTACCCTCTTCGAAGCGATGCACCTGCGAGATGAGTGGCCGTGCACTCACCACAGGCTCTTCCACCACAGGCTCTTCCTCTTCTACAACCACAACGGGCTGCTGCACCTCAACAGGCGCAACAGGACGCACATCGGCCTGCAGGCTGCGATGACTTATCGAGCGCTTCGAAGCACACGACGCCAAGACGAGAAGCAGAAGAAGGTACTTTGTGTATTTCATCCGACCATTCGATTTATGGCTGCAAAGTTACGAATAAGTGAGCGAAACACAAAGGAAAATAAAATTTTTTTTGTGTTGTGTTTCCGAACGAGAGCAACTTCGACAAATGTCAAAGTTAAGAATAAGTGAGCGAATCACAAAGGAAAAAGGAATTTTTCTTTTGCTATGAAAAAAAACGCCGCACGCGGAGATTGCAATCCCCGCACGCGGCGTTGGCCATCCCCGCACGCGGAAATTAAATCGCCGCACGCGGCGTTTTTCATCCCCCCTGCGCGAGTGGGGTCATTCCACATGTTATAATAAGGTATGTAGCAGCCTCGGTAACAAGCTTCACAGCCCAACAGAGAAAACTTGGCACGTTAAGTTGATCAACTTAACACGCTAAAAAAAATTTTTAACACGTTAAGTTGTTCAACTTGGCACGCTGAGTTTGTAATTCAACCACGGTGTGTGTTTCAATGCCCCGTGTTTTTCCTTTTTTACTTCAGCGTTAAGAGGGCGTAGTTAATGCCGTCACATTGGATAGATGTGCAAGGAAGTGAGTCATCTTGCTGAGGCGAGGACATACTTTCGGCTTGCTCAGAAACCTGAATTTTCTCGATGGAATCGGCATTTTTGTGAATATAGACAGGTCTTTCGACAATCCTTTCCTTCTCCACAACCTGCGTGAGATACAAGGTGTCGCGAACGGGCTGAACCACTTCGACTGTGTCTGTCGTTTGCACAAGCTGGACGTCCGAACCATCGCCTACAATCGAGTTCATGGACATACCGAGCACAATGCCTGCAACTGCTGCGGCTGGTGAGGCAACCCAGCCCCAATAGGAAGGCTTTTGGCCGAGTGGATTTTGTGGGACACGCAGGTTCTTATTGTCCTCGGAGGCAAGGCGTTGAGCCGATTCGCTGAGTTTATCTTCAAAGTTTTTCATGCTGGATTGAGTTTTTTCTTGAGTGTTTGGGTTAAAGTATGCAGCCTCGACTTGACGGTTCCCTCAGGTATCGCCATCACTTCGGCGATTTGCGGCACGGAAAGCTCCTCTTCGAATCGAAGGGAAAAGAGCAGCCGTCCCTGCGGCGGCAGTGCGGCGAGTTCGCTCTGCAGGGCAAGGTCGAAGGCACGGCTGTCTATCTGCTCGATGATGCGGGCGTCGGCCACGATGTCCTGCTGCCCTGCGGCGTTCTGTTCGTACAGTTTCCGCTGCTCGTCGTGGCGGAAATGGTTCTTGAGGAGGTTGTAGCTGACGGTGAAGAGCCAGGTTCGGAAGCCCGAGCCGACGAACTTCCGGCGGGCTGTCCACAGCCGCAGGAAGGCATCCTGCACGAGGTCGGCGGCCAGGGCCTCGTCCTTTCCCGTCTGACGGAAGAAGAAGCCCATGAGCCGACGCGCGTGGCGACGATAGAGCTCGCCGTAGGCTCCGTCGTCGTCCATGCTGCTCACCCGCTCCATCAGTTCGTCGTCCGCGAGCAAGGCGAGTGGTTTGTGAAACAAATGAATGCTCATTCCTTCTTCCCGACCTCTTTCTCGAAGTCCTCCAGGTAAGCCTTCTTCGACGCCTCGTCTGCAAATATGCGGTTGCGTTCCACCACGGTTCGGAGGATGCCGTGCAGTCGGTCGGCCAGCTCCGTCTCGCCGTTCCGGCGGAACTTCCCTACCAGGTGCGAGAGAAGGGTGGGGTGGTTCAGGTCGAGCCGCTGGCTTGCTTTCCACGAGTCATAGACGAGGTCAGGCTCTGCCAGGTACTCCAGGTGATAGACCTCCCTGACGTTCCTCATGGCGACGCTGAAGTTGTCGTACTGACGGGTGCTGTACTTGAGCAGAAGACCCTCGTTGTAGATGCTGTCTTTGTCCAGGCAGGTGTGCGAAAGGATGTCGGTCGAGAAGTACGTCGGCCGCTTGCTCTCCTTTATCAAATATAGGATGTTGTCCGCCTCAAAGTGCTTTTCCCAGTCCGCGCCATACTGCCCGTAGTCCTCTACATTGAAGGTCTTGGGCTTGATGTCCAGCCTTCGGAAGAGCGCCTGCAGGTAGTTCGGGGAGTGGAGATACGAGAGGGGAATGACCGTGACGTCCGTCCTTTCGTCCAATGCCGCCTGCATCATCTTCATGGGGCCAAGCAGGACGTCGCCGTTGGCAAAGTAGAGTGCCCCAGGTTCCATGCTCCGCAACATGTTCAGGTTATAGTGCATGATGCGGGCGGGGTAGTACTTCATGCGGTACGCCTTGCGGAAGAGCTCGCCGACCTTCGTGTTCTCCGGGTCGAGGCTCCATAGGCGGCAGGCCAGAAAGTTGACGTCCTCGGCACAGACCTCCTCGGGCATCAGCTCGATGGCCCGGTAGATGTTGTCGCCCCTCATGGCAGCCGAGTCGCTGCGCAGGCAGTAGCGTCCCTTGCAGAGGTTCAGGGCGTAGCTGTCTGGGATGGCCTTCTCCATCCTTCGGATAATGCCGGCCGAGGGAGAAGTCTCTTCGTCGCCATAGCCCGTGGTGAACATCTCGTGGTAGTTCGTGGCGCGGAAGAGGTTCCTCCACGCCCACTCGTCCTTCGGGTCGGCATCGACCTTCTGCTGCCAAGCCGCTATCTGCCGGGCGTACCACTCAGGCTCGTGGTCCGTACTGATGAATGATTCTATGGTCTCAGCCCTTTGTGCCGAGCTGAAGGCACAGCAGACGAGTGCTGCGCCGGCAATGATTGTCCTTTTCATCTTCGCGTCTTTTCATGTTTTCATTACTGCGTTTTTTCATTCTGAAGCGCGCTTTCATTACTGCAAACACTTGGAGACTCGAATCGTTCACCGCGGGGCGGAAGTTTTTTACCCGAGGCGAATGGGGTCAGAAGACGCTCCGGACAATCTGGCAGACATTGTCGGGTCGGGCCATAGTATAGTAATGTATGGCTGGGAAACCGTGCTCGAGGAGTTCTCGGCTCTGCTTGATGGCCCATTCGATGCCAAGGTTGTAAGCATCTTCGGCAGTTTTTGTCTTCTCCATCAGCGTGACGAGTTCCTGCGGGATGTCAATGTGGAAGGCACGTGGAAGCAGGTCGATCTGCTTCTTCGACGAGATGGGTTTGAGGCCAGGGATAATGGGAACGGTGATGCCAGCCTTGCGGCAAAGCTCGACAAACGTGAAGAAACGTTCGTTGTCGAAGAACATCTGGGTCACGATATAGTTCGCTCCGGCATCAACCTTCTGTTTGAGATGTTCGATGTCGGTTTCGATGTTAGCTGCCTCGAAGTGCTTCTCGGGATAAGCTGCCACACCGATGCAGAAGTCGGTGCAGAGCCCGTTGGTCACCGTGGGGTCGAGATATTGTCCACGATTCAGGTTGCTAATCATCTCGACGAGTTCCGAACTGTGCGAGAAGCCGTCGGGTTCGGGCAGGAAATGCTTTTGTCCAGGCAAAGCGTCGCCTCTTAAAGCCATGATGTTGTTGAGCCCAAGGAAGTGAAGGTCCAGTAGTTCGCTCTCGACACGGCTGCATGAAGAACCGCCGCAAATGACGTGCGGCACAATCTCCAACTTGGGATAGCGGCGCATGATGGCAGCCACGATGGCAACCGTGCCAGGCCGCTTAGCCAAAGTCATCCTTGTGAAAGTACCGTCGCCATTTGGCACGAACTCAATTTCATCACGATGACAAGTGATATTGATAAAGGGAGGCTGGAACTCCATCAACGGGTCGAGGCTCTGGTAGAGACGGCTCGCATCGCTTCCTTTCAAGGGAGGAACGAGCTCGAAACTGGCGAAAGGCTTTTCTGCGGAACGAAGAATATCGATGACTTTCATGTTATGATTGTTGTGTTATGTACTTGGACAAGAGGTTTTCGCCTTCCTCGATGGTGATGCCGCGACGCTGACAATAATCATTTAATTGGTCTCGGTCGATGCGGCCTACAGGGAAGTAAGCGGCTTCGGGATGGCTGATGAACAGACCACAAACGGAGGTTGAGGGCTGAATGCTGTAGTGGTCGGTCAGCGTGACGTTCAATCTTTGTTCAGCTTCCAGCCTATCGAAGACAATACGTTTCAGCGAATGGTCGGGACAAGTTGCATATCCGAAGGCAACACGCAAGGTCTTATTATCTTTGTAATGTTGCGTCTGAAGCCATTCGGCACCGGCTTCTGCCAAACGAGCACAGAGAGAATGCGTCATCAGGTGCTCCTCTTCACTTTCTGCTTCCTGTAAAGATCTGGCAGTCACCAGGAAAAGACCGATAGGCGAGGGTGCTTCCTCGTCGAGGTAATCAGCGAGGCAGCGGTAATGGTACGCGCCGGATTGGCTGCGAAGCATTGGTAAAGTCTGTCCGTCGGCACAGAGCACGATGTCGTTTCCCCTTCGAAGAGCCGCCTCTTCCTTATATAAAGTCTCCACTTTGAGTTGCCCTTTCTGCACGAGCGACTCGAGGAGTTGCTTGCCTTCGCGAAGTGTCTTCTCCGCTTCAGGATTGACCAAGAGCTGAGGTAACGTTTCGCCCTTGAAGCCCCAGAACAGCAGGAACATTCGCCAATCGATAAGGGGAAGCAGCTCCTCCACTTGACAGTTGACACTTGACAGTTGAGAGTTCGGCTTTTCACCTTTTAAACTTTTCACCTTTTCTGCAAGGCGATTGGCCTCAAGGTACGGTGTGAGGGGTGCATGATGCTCGTTGTAAGCATCACGAATCTGTTGTTGTTCGGCCTTATAACTCTCGATGAAATGGGGCAAAACTGACGTTAATCGTTTTGCCAGCACGGATGTTTGGGACGCGTCGCCGCCGTAAATGACCAAGCCATCATAGAGAGGAGCCAACTTCACAGCAGTGTGAACGGCAGACGTCGTTGCCCCGCCGACCAGGATAGGCGTGCTGAGATGCTTCGCTTGGAACGTTTCGCAGAGCTTTTCCATTTCCTTCAAAGACGGAGTTATCAAGCCGCTGATGCCGACGAGGACTGGTTTGTGCTTCAACGTCGCTTCGAGAATCGTCTCGCAAGGAACCATAACACCGAGGTCAAGCACTTCGAAACCATTGCACGCAAGCACGATGCCGACGATGTTTTTGCCGATATCATGAACGTCGCCGTTGGCCGTAGCAAGCACCACGCAAGGTTTCTTTTTCTCTTCCGAAGCGCTTTCCTGAGCGTCGATGTATGGCTGGAGAATCGCTACAGCGTCCTTCATGACCTGAGCCGACCTGACAACTTGCGGCAGGAACATCTTTCCGTCGCCAAACAAGACACCGATGTGCTCCATTGCCTGCATGAGAGGCCCCTCGATGACATTAATAGGCTGACCATACTTGGCAAGTGCTTCGGGCATGTCTTCCGCAAGATGACTGCTATCGCCCTTTGTCAAAGCATATTGAAGACGCTGTTCAATGGGCAAAGATGAAGCCCCCTCCCCGCTCCCCTTTTGGGGGAGTGCTTCTGTGGAAGCGTTTGAAGAAACCTCTTCACTTGTTTTGAGCAGCCTTTCGGTTGCTTCGTCGTCGGTGTTCAGAATGACGTCCTCAACGGCTCGAAGCAAGTCGGGTTCGATGTCATCGTACACTTGAAGCATCGACGGATTGACGATTGCCATGTCGAGGCCTGCGGCAATTGCATGATAGAGGAACACCGAGTGCATCGCTTCCCTTACCTTATTGTTACCACGAAACGCAAAAGAGAGGTTGCTGACGCCGCCGCTTGTCTTCGAGTAGGGCAGGTTTTGCTTGATCCATTCAACAGCGCGGATGAAATCGACGGCGTATGTCTGGTGCTCTTTGATGCCCGTGCCGACCGAAAGTATATTGCAGTCGAAGATGATGTCCTGTGGTGGGAAACCTATGGAAGTCAGCAGGTTATAGGCACGACGAGCGATAGCTATCTTCCTTTCGTACGTCGTGGCTTGTCCTTCCTCGTCGAAAGCCATCACGACCACAGCGGCGCCTAAGCGCCTCAGCTCTGTGGCTTTGGCAAGGAAGTCGTGCTCGCCTGCTTTGAGACTAATGCTGTTCACGATGCACTTGCCTTGCGCGTTTTTCAGTCCGGCGAGGACCGTCTGCCAATCGCTACTGTCGATCATCAGGACGGCCTTGCCCACGGCTGGTTCTCCGCTGATGTATCGGCAGAACGTCTGCATTTCGAGTCGGCTGTCGAGCATCGCGTCGTCCATATTTATATCGATGACCGTTGCTCCTCCCTCTATTTGATTTCGGGCAACGGAGAGTGCCTCGTCGTACTTCTTTTCTGCGATAAGACGTGCGAAACGCCTTGAGCCAGCGACATTTGTGCGCTCCCCAACGTTCGTGAAGTTCTGTGTTTGTCGGTCGATGAGCAATGGTTCGAGACCTGATACGCGCAGCTTTGCGTCTGAAGTCGGAACGACACGCGGTTTGACGTTGCGCAGAGCATCGGCAATCGCCTTGATGTGATGTTCGTCGGTACCACAGCAACCACCGGCGATATTGAGCAGTCCGTCTTCCGCCATTCGACGCAGATGCGCTGCTGTAAAGTCTGGAAGTTCCTCATATTCACCCATTTGGTTTGGCAAGCCGGCATTCGGATAGATGGATACCGGTAGGGGAGCATTGGCGGCGAGCTGTTCGACGAAGGGTCGCAAATCAGTGACGCCGAAGGAACAATTCAGGCCGAAGCTGAGCAGATGGGGATAGTGACTGATGCTCGTAAAGAATGCCCAAAGCGTCTGACCCGTTAGAGTTCGCCCGCTTCGGTCGTTGATGGTGACCGACACCATGACCGGAATTTCTCGATGGAATCGGGCATTTATGTCACTTATGGCAGCGAGAGCGGCCTTTGCATTGAGGGCATCGTAGCAAGTCTCAAGTAGGAGGAAATCGGCACCGCCTTCGAGGAGGGCTTCCGCTTGCTGGCGATAAGAATCGGCCATTTCATCGAAAGAAACGACTCTCTTTGCTGGTTGGCTCATGTCGGAAGCGAGCGTCAGCGATTTTGCTGTTGGGCCCATCGAACCGGCCACAAATATCTTGCGCGGTGAGGCATTGGCAACCTCTCTTGCCAGGCGGGCACCTTCGCGAGCCATCTCAGCCGCGATGTCTGAGCAACCGTATTCCTGCTGACTGATTCGATTGGAGGAGAAGGTGTTGGTGGCAACGATGTCGGCTCCCGCATCGATGTAAAGGCGGTGAATCGACTTGATGACTTCGGGTTCGGTCAGGCAGAGGACATCGTTGTTGCCTACCAGCGAGACAGGCCACGAAGCGAAGCGTCCGCGGTGGAAACTCCCTGCGGAAAGTCCCATCGCCTGTATCCTTGTGCCCATCGCCCCATCGAGGATGAGGATGCGCTGAGCCAACAAATCTCTTATGTCCTTAAACGTCTGCTCCATTTCTGCGTGCAAAGGTACGACATATAATTCAAAATTCAAAATTATAAAATTCAAAATGTAAAAACGCCGCGTGCGGCGATTCAATTTCCGCGTGCGGCGTTGGCAATCCCCGCGTGCGGCGTTGGCAATCCCCGCGTGCGGCGTTTTCAGACTCCTCTGCCCAAGAAAGAAAAGAAAAAGTGTTTTTTCTTTTGTTGTTCGCTGAGTAATTCGTAAATTTGCAGCGCCAAATGGCTTCAAAAACAAGAAAGAAAACCATGATTAAGAAGACAGAATTCCTGATAATAGGTAGCGGTGTGGCCGGAATGAGCTATGCGCTGAAGGTTGCGAACGCAGGTAAAGGAAAGGTTACGCTCATATGCAAGACCACTTTGGAAGAGGCGAATACGGCAAAGGCGCAAGGCGGCATCGCCAGCGTGACGAACCTGCTTGTCGATAACTTCGAGAAGCACATTGAAGACACGATGATTGCGGGCGACTACATCAGCGACCCCGCTGCCGTGGAGCAAGTGGTGCGTAATGCCCCGGCGGGCATCAGAGACCTCGTCCGTTGGGGCGTCAACTTCGACAAGAAAGCAGACGGCGAGTTCGACCTCCACAGGGAAGGCGGCCATTCGGAGTTCCGCATCTTGCATCATGCTGATGATACCGGAGCCGAGATCCAGCGCGGACTGATGGAAGCCGTGAAGCAGAACCCCAACATCGAAATTCTGGAACACCACTTTGCGGTCGAGATCATTACTCAGCATCACTTGGGCATCCGCGTCACTCGCCGCACACCCGACATAGAATGCTACGGTGCATACGTCCTCAACCCCGAGACCGGCAAGGTGGATACCTATCTGAGCAAGGTCACACTCATGGCAACGGGCGGCACAGGAGCCATTTATGCCACCACTTCCAACCCGAACATCGCGACCGGCGACGGCATTGCGATGGTCTATCGCGCCAAGGGAAAAGTCAAGGACATGGAGTTCGTTCAGTTCCACCCAACGGTGCTTTACAATCCGCAGGAAACGCATCCTGCCTATCTCATTACCGAGGCCATGCGAGGCTACGGCGGCATCTTGAGGTTGCCGAATGGCGAGGAGTTCATGCAGAAGTACGATGAACGTCTCTCTCTTGCACCTCGCGATATCGTGGCGCGTGCCATCGACCGCGAGATGAAGATTCACGGCCTCGACCACGTCTGCCTCGACGTTACCCATAAAGACCCGGAAGAAACCAAGCACCACTTCCCCAACATCTATGCCAAGTGCCTCAGCATCGGCATCGACATCACGAAGCAGTACATCCCGGTCGCTCCAAGCGCCCATTACATGTGTGGCGGCATTAAGGTCGACCTCGACGGTCAGAGCAGCATACGCAGGCTGTATGCCGTCGGCGAATGTTCTTGCACCGGACTTCACGGCGGCAATCGTCTGGCCAGCAACTCCCTCATCGAAGCTGTCGTGTACGCCGACGCCGCCGCAAAGCACTCGCTGGAAGTTGTCGACCAGTACGACTTCAACGATAAAGTGCCGGAGTGGAACGACGAGGGCACGATGACGAACGAGGAGAAAGTCCTCATCGCCCAGGACGTCAAGGAGGTGAACCAAATCATGAGCACCTATGTGGGTATCGTCCGCAGCGACCTTCGTCTGCATCGAGCTTGGGAGCGTCTCGACCTGCTTTACGAAGAGACCGAGCACCTCTTCAAGCGCGTCAAGCCCACAAAGGACATCTGCGAACTCCGCAACATGATAAACGTCGGCTACCTCATCACGCGCCAAGCCCTCGAACGCAAAGAAAGCCGCGGCCTGCACTACACCATCGACTACGCCAAGCACGCTTTGGACAAGAAGTGAAAAAGGTAAAAGGTTGAAAAAGTGAAAAAAGGAATCCTCGGCATGCTCATCATCATGGAGGGCTTCTTCCTGTTGCTCTCTATGGTTGTCGCGCTTCTCAATGGTGAAGAGGCGTGGGTGAGTTTTCTGCTTACCGTACTCGGCGCGATAGCAGTCGGTGCGTTGTGCGTCTTCATTAGCCGCAGGGGCGAGCAGAAGCGGATGCGCCGGGCCGACAACTTCCTCATTGTCTCTCTCTCCTGGATTATCTTCTCGATAGTCGGCATGGTACCATATCTTTGCCAGACCGACATGGATGTGGCAAGCGCTTTTTTCGAGACGATGAGCGGCTTCACGACGACTGGTGCCACTTGCATCAACGAGATAGATGTTTTGCCGAAAAGCTTGCTCTTCTGGCGGGCTTTGACGCAATGGATAGGCGGTCTTGGTATCGTGGTCTTTTCCTTTGCCCTCATCCCTGTCTATGAGATGAAGAACAGCAACATCTATTCGGCCGAAGTGACTGGCTTGGGACTCGACAAGCTGCGCCCGAAGATAGGAGCCACCGCTCGTCGCGTGCTGCTTATCTATCTTATATTGACCAGCGCCTGTGCTTTTTGCTATTGGATTGGGCCGATGAACCTCTACGACGCAGTCTGCCACGCGTTCACCACCATCGCTACCGGTGGCTTTAGCACGCATTCCGAAAGCATTGCTTACTTTCACAGCAGCTACATAGAATACGTTGCCAGCCTGTTCATGGTGGTGAGCAGCATCAATTTCTCGCTCTACTACTACATGACCATTCGCCGCAACCGCGTGCTTTTCCAGAACGAGGAGGTGCGTGTGTTCCTTTCCTACATAAGCATCGCAGTCGTCATCTTCATGCTGCTCTTCTACTTCGCCCCTGTTCCGGAGAGTGCTGAAGACTTGTTGCCGAAGGGCTTCGAGGAGACCTTCCGCTCGGCCCTCTTCCATGTGAGTTCGGTAGCGACTAGCACCGGCTTCTCGGCACAGAAGTTTGATTACGTCGCGTGGGGAGCCTCGTTCTGGATGCCCACAGTAGTCATCATGGCCATCGGCTCGTGTGCAGGCAGCACGGCAGGTGGCATAAAGGTCATTAGAATAATAATCTGTGCCAAGAGCGCCTTCAATGAACTCATCCAGATGCTGCATCCAAGAGCCGTCCTCGGTGTCCGCGTCAACAAGCAAATCGTGCCCGACCATAAAGTGCGGCAGGCTCTCATCTTCGTCTTCATTTATTTTCTCTTGGTCGTTATCGCGATGACCTGCTACTCCCTGCTCGGTGCCGACGTCGACACAGCCCTGGGCAGCAGTATCAGCATGTTGAGCAATGTCGGTCCGGCCACAGGCGCCACAGGTCCCGCCAGCACCTTCGCCAACGTTCCCGCCCTAGGCAAATGGCTCATGAGTGCCTACATGCTTATCGGTCGTCTGGAGATTTTCACGGTTCTCTTCCTGCTGATGCCAAACTACTGGAAGGACAGGAAATGACGCCCTTTTTCGAGAGGTAGATTTTCGACTCCCTTGTAGAGGGATAAAAAACGCCGCACGCGGGGATTGCAATTTCCGCGTGCGGGGATGGCCAACGCCGCGTGCGGGGATTAAAACGCCGCCTGCGGGGTTATTTCGTACGTCTTGCCGGCGAGGGTCTCGAGATCGTATTCGTAAACCTTCCTGATTGGCAGTAGTTCGAAGTTCTTCAGTTCGGTTGAATGCAGAGGCTTGCGTATCTGGGCAGGAGCGAGCAGGTCGTTGGGACAGCTGCCTGTGGCTTCTTTCAGTCCTTTCGCTTTCAGGGGAACATACGAACGCAGTCGAAGGGTGCCGCCGATGGTGGAAGCCACTTTTGCCGTTGTGAGCTTGCCGCCAGTCCAAGTTTCGTCTACAATAAAGCCGCCTCGAGCACGCAGTCCTTTCACTTCGCCGTTCTGCCAGTCATCGGGCAATGCCGGCAAGAGATGGACGGCGCCGTCGTGGCTCTGGAGAAGCATCTCGCAGATGCCAGCAGCTACGCCGAAGTTGCCGTCGATCTGGAAGGGCGGATGTGCATCGAAGAGATTCGGATATGTTCGGCCGAGCGGGAATTGCCTTGCTTTCGAGTCGTCCGGCAAGAGGTGGAGCATGTTCTTTATGATGAGGAACGCGTGGTTGCCGTCGAGCATGCGTGCCCAGAAGTTGGTCTTCCAGCCGAGGCTCCAGCCCGTTGCCATATCGCCCCTTTGCTTGAGGGTGTTGGCAGCAGCGGTAAAGAGGTCGGGATGGCTGTAGGGCGAAATCTGGTTCGAGGGATAGAGGCCGTAGAGGTGGCTGATGTGGCGATGCTCGTCGCGCGGATTGTCGGCATCGATGAGCCACTCCTGAAGCTGACCGTAGCGGCCGATCTGCATGGGCGGAAGCTTCGAGAGTGAAGAACGAAGTGTGTAGCGTTCCGAATCATCTTTGCCCAGGACTTTTGCTGCTTGTGCGGTGGCGGAGAGGATGTCGAAGGCAATCTGGTTGTCCATCGTCGAGCCAGCCGTCACGTTGGTGCCCTTGCCTTCAGGTCCATGCTCCGGCGAGACGGTAGGCACAGTCATGAGCCAACCGGCAGCCTGCTTCACCTCGCCCGTTTCGGGATAGGTCTGCATATAGTCCAGAAGGAAGTCTGCGGCGCCTTTCAGCACAGGATAATACTCGGCGAGGAAGGCCTTGTCGCCCGTAAAGAGATAATGTTGCCAGAGGTGTGTTGCGAGCCAGGCGCCGCCAGTGGGGAACATGCCCCAAGGTGTGCCGTCAACAGGACCGCCAATGCGCCAGAGGTCGGTGTTGTGATGTGCCACCCAACCTTTGCAGCCATACATCGTCTGTGCTGTTTGGGAGCCAGTCTCGCTAAGGTCCTTCACCATCGAGAAGAACGGCTGCTGTGTCTCTGCCAGGTTGCCGACGAGAGCCGGCCAGTAGTTCATCTCGGCATTGATATTGATGGTGTACTTCGAATCCCAAGGAGCCTCGAACTTATCGTTCCACACGCCTTGCAGGTTGGCAGGCTGACCGCCCGGCTGGCTCGACGAGATGAGCAGGTAGCGGCCGTACTGCATCATGAGCGAGACAAGGTCGAAGTCGCTCGGGTCTTTTTCGAAAGCTGCAAGCCGCTGATCGGTGGGAAGGTTTGAATTCCTGGAGTTCTTGGACAAGACGAGCGAAACGCGGTCGTATTGCTCCTGGTACTTCTTCACATGTCGCTTGAGGAGCGTCTTGTACGACAAGCCTTCGAGGGCATCCAGCGTCTGCTTGTTCTTCTCCTCGGCATTGCCGCTGATGTCGTGATAGTTGACGAAGTTCGTGGCTGCCACAACGTAGAGCGTTGCCGTCGAAGCCTTGCTGACGTCGAGCCCATTGCTGCGCCACGATGTCTTGCCGTCCGTCTTGAGCATCACTTTGCAATCAGCCTTCAGTCCTGCCTTGATGCCTTCTTGGTCAACACCATCGACGGTGGCGGTGAGGAAGCTCACCTGTCCGTTCCCTCCCGTGACGACCTCGCTCAGGAGCTCAAAAGGCAATTGGCTTGCGAAGTCGATGCCAAACGACAGGGCGCCCTTCTTGCCTGCCTTCAGCTGACAGACAATGACATTGTCGGCAAGCGAGGCAAAGACTGTCCGCTCGTACTTTACATTATTATATATATAGGAAGTGGTGGTTGTGGCATCGCTGAGGTTCAAATCGCGCTTATAGTTCTTCACGTCCTTGTGCCCGAGCGATAGCTTCAGGCTTCCCATCGGCAAGAAACGCATGCCGTGAGGACCTTTCACGAAGTAGCGGTCGAGAAGCCTTGTGGCTTCCTGCTCCTTGCCTTCAAAAATGAGGCGACGCACTTCGGGCAGCCTTTCGAGCGATTCCTTGCTGTTGTTCTCATAGGGACTTCCACTCCAGAATGTCTCTTCGTTCAGTTGTATCTCCTCGGTTTCTGTGCCGCCATAGACCATTGCCCCCAAGTGGCTGTTACCGATGGGCAATGCCTCGAGCCAATGGGAAGCTGGCTGCGAGTACCAAAGACGATGAGGCTGAGCATTAGCGACAGCAGACAACAGACTAAAGATAATGGACAATAAATACGTTTTATTCATCTCAAAAAATTTTATTTCGTTAGTAACTGACCGACACTTCAATGCCGAGTTCATGGATGCGAGCAGCAATGGCTTCCATCGCTGCTGGCGTTGCTTTCTCAAGGCCCATGACGGGCGTTTCACGGTCGAGCGTGTAAAGCATGACAGCACGCGGTTTGATGCGCTTCAAGGCTTCGAGATAGGGTTGCACAAAAGTCTCGCCAGTATTGTCGAGGTCGTGGCCTTCGTAATAGCCCTTCATAAGCATCGTTTGGATGATACACTGTCCCTTAAATAGCTCCATACACGCGATTTGCTCCTCCACGTCGTAGTGTCCTTGCGGACGGTCCACATTGTTTATATACGTAGGGCAGACCGTGTCGAGCTTCAGGATATTGTTGTCGAAGAGGAGCAGCGCTTCGCGTATCTCGGGGCGGCGAATCTGTGTGGCATTCGAGAGGATGCTCATCTTGGCCGACGGGCAGTAGATATCCCTAACCTTCTGCACCCTTTCCACAATCTCGGGGAAATGCGGGTGCAGCGTCGGCTCACCGTTGCCGGCAAAGGTCAGCACATCGGGCACGATGCCCTCTGCCTTAAGCTCCAGCAATTTGCTTTCCAGTCCCTCAACCACCTCATCAGCCGTGGGCAAAGGGTTCTTTGTTCGCCGCTCCTTGTTCAGTCCGCACTCACAATAGATGCAATCAAAACTGCACACCTTCCCGCCTTTCGGTAGCAAGTTGATGCCGAGAGATATGCCCAGTCTCCGGCTGTGAACAGGCCCGAAGATAGGCGAATCGTAGATAATAGTACTCATAACTTCTGCAAAGTTACGAGTAATAATTCAAAATTCAAAATTATTAAATTCAAAATTATGCAGTGGACGAGGAAGAATTAAAAAAACATAATAATGAATTAAGAATGGTGCTGTGTCAACTAAAAAATTGTATTTTTGCAGCGGAATGATACGTAAGGCGTTCATATTGACCACGCTTTTGCTCTTGAGCGGATTGGTTTGGGCTCAGGAGGAAGAGGACGACTTGTTGCCACAGGAGCCAGTCAGCTACAAGCTAAAGCTCCAAAGGTTCCGCTATGTGAAACCCATCATCGAGAATGGCGACACGATGTGGTGCTACCTCCTTCCCGAGCTTTGGGTCTATCCGCCCCTCAAGTTCAAAAGCGAGAAGCAGAGGAAGGCATATAACCGTCTCGTCTATAACGTCAAGAAAGTTCTGCCCATCGCCCAGCAGGTCAACGAGATGATTGGCGAGACCTACGAGACGCTGGAAGCATTGCCTACGCAAAAGGAGAAGAACGCCCACATCAAGGCTGTCGAGCATGAAATCTTCGAGACGTACAAGCCGCAGATGAAGAAGCTTACTTATTCGCAAGGCAAACTCCTCATCAAGCTGGTCGACAGGGAGTGCAACCAGTCGTCGTATGAAATCGTGCAGGCCTTCCTGGGCCCCACGCGGGCGGCATTCTATCAGGTCTTTGCTTGGACTTTCCGCGCCAGCCTGAAGAAAGAGTATCATCCGGAAGAGGAGGACAAGCTCATAGAACGCGTCGTCCGCCAAGTGGAAACGGGACAAATATAGACAATGTATTACAGGCTATTGTTTGTGTTTCTTCTCTTTTGTTCATCGCCAGTCATAGCTCAGCGTGCTGACGATGTACTCGAAGCGGCACAACGCGTGAACCGCTATTTTATGATGAAGTGGCCCGACCCCACCAAGGACACCTTTGTGGGCAGAAGGCGCCCCAGTTCGCTTTGGACGCGTGGCGTGTACTACGAGGGACTGATGGCGCTCAACAGCATAGACTCCCAGCCTAATTATATAAGGTACGTCGATGAATGGGGCAATCACCATCATTGGACACCGCGCAACGGCACCGGGACGACGAATGCCGACGACCAGTGCTGCATGCAGACCTACCTCGACCGCTACGAGATGACTGGTGACAGGCAGATGCTCGACAGCTGCCGGGCAAACATGGAGAAGCAGATGGCCCAGCATCGGCGCAACTACTGGACGTGGATTGATGCCATACAGATGGCTATGCCCGCATACTCAAAGATGTACAGCATCACGGGCGACGTGCGCTACATCCTCTTTGCCCGCGACTGCTACGAGTGGTCGCGCAACGTCTGCGGCGGCGGGCTGTGGAATGAAAAGGAAGGGCTGTGGTGGCGTGACACCAACTTTGTGCCTCCCTACAAGGAGAGCGACGGGCAGAACTGCTATTGGAGTCGCGGCAACGGCTGGGTAGTGGCGGCATACGTCAAGACCATCGAAGACATAGAGAAGACCAGGGGCTACAGCGAGAATTTGGAGGTTGGCGCTTTCAGCAAAGAGCTGAAGGCGGACTACAAGGCCATGATGAAAGCCCTGCTGAAGTGTCAGCGCGAGGATGGTTTCTGGAACGTCAGCCTGATGTCCCCCGTCACATACGGCGGTCCCGAAACGTCCGGCACAGCCCTCTTCCTGATGGGAATGGGATGGGGCGTGCGCAACGGCTTGCTGCCTGCTGAGGAATATCGTGCGGCCACAGACAAGGCCTGGAATGCCATTGTCACTAATGCAATACACCCGAACGGCTTCATCGGATACATACAAGGTACAGGCAAGGAGCCGAAGGACGGGCAGCCGGTGACGTACACCAAGGTTCCAGACTTTGAGGACTACGGAGCGGGTTGCGTGTTGCTGGCCGCCATGGAGTACTACAAGCTGATAAAGGAGCACACATCGCAGGCAGGCGCAAGATGGTGGTGGCTGGGTTCGGCCGTCACGGAGCCAGGACTGCGTTGGCAGATGCAGCAGATGGCATCCCACGGCATCCGGACTTTGGAGATAACGCCGCTGTATGGCGTGCAAGGCAACGATGCCAATAACATCCCTTTCCTTTCTCCCGAGTGGATGAAGATGCTGGACTTTACCATCCGCGAGGGCAAGCGGCAGGGCATACAGATAGACATGAACCTCGGCACGGGCTGGCCTTTCGGCTCACCCGAGACACCTCTCTCCGAAGCTGCCTGCAAGTTGGTGGTGGTTGATTCGCTTGTCGACAGCAACTTAGCCCAAAGCATCGTCTTGCCTGCTCCAAAGAAAGAGCAGCCATACGCTCGCCTGATAGTGCAAAAGGACTTTAAGAGCAAGGTGAATGGCAAGCGCAGAGTCATCGCCCTCTACGAAAGCCGCACGCGGCAAAAGGTGAAAAGGGCGGCTCCGGGCGGCGAGGGCTACGTGATAGACCATTTCGACTCGACTGCCGTGGCCCATTATCTGGCGCGCTTCGACCGAGCCTTCAAGACCTCCGGTGCATCCCTGCCGGCCACTTTCTTCAATGATTCCTACGAAGTGTTCGGCGCGGACTGGACGCCGACGTTGCTCAGCGAGTTCCATGCCCGCCGAGGCTACAGGCTGGAGGACAAGTTGCAGGCGTTTGTAGATGGCGACGCGCAGGTCATCAGCGACTATCGCGAGACGCTTTCCGACCTCTTGCTGAAGAACTTCACGGAGCAATGGGTGCGCTGGAGTCATGAGCGCGGCGTGAAGGTGCGGAACCAGGCGCATGGCTCGCCAGCCAACCTCATCGACATCTATGCTGCGGTTGACATACCGGAGATAGAAGGCTTCGGGCTTTCGGAGTTTGGTATCAAGGGCTTGCGCACCGACCCCGGCATGACGCGCAAGAACTTCTCCGACCTCTCGATGCTGAAGTACGCCTCCTCTGCTGCCCACATTACAGGCAAGCGGCTTGTGTCGAGCGAAACGTTCACTTGGCTCACGGAGCACTTCCGCACCTCCCTCTCGCAGATGAAGCCCGACCTCGACTTGATGTTCTGTGCCGGAGTAAACAGGATGTTCTTCCACGGCGCGTGCTATTCGCCAAAGGACGACCCGTGGCCCGGCTGGCGCTTCTATGCTTCGGTGGACATGTCGCCCACCAACTCCATCTGGCGCGACGCGTCGATGCTGACCGGCTATATCGATTACTGTCAGCAACGTCTGCAAGAGGGAGAGCCCGACAATGACTTCATCGTGCTGTTGCCCGTGAGGAACATGTGGCGGACGAACCTTCAAAACCGCCTGATGCTGTTCGAGATCAATTCCATGGACAGGAAGGCACCCGAGTTTATTGCCTCGATAATGAAGATAGACTCCCTGGGTTACGACTGTGACTATATATCCGAGAAGTACCTGCTCAGCACGTCTTTCACAGACGGCAAGCTGCAGACAGCGGCTGGGACACGCTACGCTGCGCTCATCCTGCCGCCGGGCTGCATCCTCAGCAAGGCCGTGCAGAAGCAGTTGGAGCGGCTTAAGCATCAGGGCGCACACATTATATATAATATAGAGAGGCAGGAGCTGGCGAAATACGCAAAGGCAGAAGAGCTGCGAACGGCGCTGCACTTGAAGATGATACGCCGCAGGGTAGGCGACGGCTATCGCTATTTCGTGTCGAACCTTACGCCAAGCGATGTGGAGAGAGAGGTAGCCCTTGCTGCAACGGGCGGGAGCGTCGGCATCTCGCTCCGTAGCGGGGAGAGCTGCTTCATTGATGTTTTGCCTGACGGCAAAGCCACGGTGGTTTATCCGGTCGGTGAGCTGCAGCCTGGTCGTGGGCGAACGGAAAGGGGAGGAACGGCGCTCCTTGCCGACCTGACGGGCAACAAGTGGTCGCTCCGTTTCATTGAGTCGCAGCCTGCTTTTGATGAAGAGATAACCCTCGACGGGCTCAAGACGTGGGAGGCTTTGCCATACGACAGCCTGAGTACGCTCATGGGCACCGGCGTTTACGAGACAACATTCAGCCTCTCTTCCGCTGATATCGCGAAGGGGAGCTACCAGCTCGACCTGGGCGATGTCAGGGAGTCGGCACGTGTCGTTATCAACGGCACATACATTGGCTGTGCCTGGTGCGTGCCTTTCACGCTGGACTTCGACGGCTTGCTCCGCGAGGGCGAGAACACCATCCGCATCGAGGTGACGAACCTTCCCGCCAACCGCATTGCGGAGTACGACCGACGGGGCATCAAGTGGCGCAAGTTCAACGAGATAAATGTGGTGGACATCAACTACAAACACACCACCTACGCAGGCTGGACGCCCATGCCATCGGGCCTGAACTCGTACGTGAGGATATACACATTGGAACCATGAAAAGGATATTTCTTCTGTTGCTCATTTTGACATTTGCCTTGGCCAATACCGCGAAGCCCAAAGGACAACAGACATTGTGGCCCGACGGCAGCCAGATGGACGCTTTCTTCCAGGACACAAAGAAGGTGGACGTAGGGAAGCTTGGCAAACAATACGTGATAACGGACCACGGCGTGAAGAAGGACTCGACGCTCGTGCAGACGGAGGCCATACAGGCCGTGATAGACCTCTGCGCCAGCGAGGGCGGCGGCGTCATCGTGATTCCCGAGGGAACGTTTCTTTCCGGGGCGCTCTTCTTCAAGCAAGGCACCCATCTTTACGTCAAGGGAAGGCTGAAAGGTTCGGACCGCATACGTGATTTCCGACTCTTAGAGACGCGCATGGAAGGGCAGACGTTGCAGTACTTCGCTGCCCTCATCAATGCCGACGGACTGGACGGCTTCTGCATCACAGGCGATGGGGCGAAGTTGGATTGGGCGGAGACGCCGAACGAGCTGGGCTTCACCTCGCAGCAGAGCTGCATCGACGGCAACGGCTTCGTGTACTGGGAGGAGTTCTGGTTGAGGCGGATGTACAACAAGGCCTGCACCAACCTCGAGGCCATGCGCCCCAGGCTCGTCTATCTCTCGAACTGCAGGAACGTGACCGTGCAGGACGTCAACCTCATCAACTCGCCGTTCTGGACCAACCACCTGTACCGTTGCGAGCGGGTCCGCTACCTCGACAACTTCATCTACGCACCGACGAAGGGCGTCATTCCGCCTGGCGACACCAAGCAGCACGGCGCTCCGTCGAGCGATGCCATCGACCTCGACGTGTGCCACGACGTACTGGTGCATGGCTGCTACATGCAGGTGAACGACGATGCCGTGGTGATAAAGGGCGGCAAGGGAACATGGGCAGACACAGACCCCAACAACGGGCCGGTGTACAACGTGCTGGTGAAGCAGTGCCGCTACGGCAAGGCGCACGGATGCCTGACGTTCGGCTCGGAGTCGGTACACGACTGGAACATCGTGCTCTCCGACATAAAGATAAATGGCGTCAACCGCGTGCTTTGGCTGAAGATGAGGCCCGACACACCCCAGCACTACGAGAAGATACGCATAGAGAACGTCTCGGGCTCGTGCACCTCCTTCCTCGTAGTACGTCCCTGGACGCAGTTCTTCCAGCCCGGCGACCGCGAGGACATGCCGCTCTCCAGGTGCAACGACATCACCTTCAAGGACATCGATGTGGACACACAGGATTTCTTCGACGTAGGCACGTCGGACAAATACAAGCTCCTGAACTTCACCTTCGACAACTGCAGGGTGAGCGACAAGAAGCAGTCGTTCGACCCGACGATGATAGAAGGCTGCGTGACCAGGAAACTATACATAAACGGCGAGGAGCGATAAGGGGGGTAAAAAACGCCGCGTGCGGCGTTGGTCATCCCCGCGTGCGGCGATGGCAATCCCCGCGTGCGGCGTTTGAAATCCCCCTGTAGGGGGTGAGGTGGTCTGCTTCCGCAAAAAACATCTTGAGACATAAGAAACTAACCAACCCAAAACCGAATCATGAAGAACAAGGCAAAGCTTATCGTCCTGCTGACGTGGGTGCTTTCAATCGTCAGCATCACGCGGATATCATCCCAGACAATAGACCTGAGCGGCAAATGGCAGTTCCGTTCCGAACGCGAGCAAGGCACGGTGACGCTGCCGGGCTCGATGCTGACCAACGGCAAGGGCGACCCCCTGAGCGTCGACACGCGATGGACCTGTTCGCTCTACGACTCCAGCTTCTTCTTCAATCCCTACATGGAGAAATACCGCGTGGAGGGGAAGATGAAGTTCCCCTTCTTCCTGACACCCGAACGCCACTACGTGGGCAATGCCTGGTACGAGCGCATGGTGGACATTCCTGCGTCGTGGACCGGTCGGCCAGTGACCCTCTACCTCGAACGCCCGCATATCGAGACGACAGTGACGGTCAACGGACACGAGGTGGGGCACCAGATGTCGCTCTCCGTACCGCATCAGTTCGACCTCACACCTTATATAAAATATGGCGCCCAGAACTCGCTGAGCATCAAGGTGTACAATGGCATCGAGAATGTCAGCGTGGGGCAGGACTCCCATTCCGTGACCGACCAGACGCAAGGCAACTGGAACGGCATCGTTGGCAGAATAGAGCTGCAGGCGGGGCCGGCCATCTGGCGCAAGCGCGTGCTTCCCCACATTGAGGATGGCACGATAGACATCATTATCAACGACTCCACCTACCGCCTCGCCTTAGGCGACGACACCCTGCGCTGGGATGAGTTTCACCCGCAGCTCTACACGCGGACGGTCACCTATCAGGGCGTGCCCGTCAGCGTGACATTCGGACTGCGTGAGATACGTGCCCGGGGACAGCAACTCTACATCAACGGACGTCCGCTCTTCCTGCGCGGCACGGTGGGCAACTGCACGTTCCCCGAGACGGGCTA
>Ga0247609_10000591_pt1 | contig 49123 bp, 40 predicted proteins | sample 172DNAGHGlowgp2_FD_193487 | JGI IMG/M metagenome (GOLD analysis project Ga0247609, IMG submission 193487) | Sheep rumen microbial communities from Palmerston North, Manawatu-Wanganui, New Zealand - 1728 DNA GHGlow gp2 | ecosystem: Host-associated > Mammals > Digestive system > Stomach > Rumen ... | reverse complement strand
CACCTAGATAAATCCATACTGGCATCATATGCAATAACATAAATGGAATAATAAACAATAAGAAACCTTTTTGCTCAGCTGTAAATACTGATACTCCAAGTATACCTAAATCAATAATTGCCCATACAATTGCAAAAGGTAACAATGGATTAAATACACTTTCAAAAATATAACATTTCTTATCTGGTTTACCTTCATATAATATTTTTTCATCTTCACCTATTAAGTTTAATAATTCTTCTTTCATAAAACATCCTACTTTCTATTATTTCCAATCAAAGCCACTTGGAATATCATTATCTTTTTTATCAACATCTGCATCTGTAAATACCTGAGTATTCATAACATTAGGTTGTTGAGGAAATTGATCCATCATTGGTTGTGGTACTTGATTAGTCATTTGTACCTTATTATTCTTTCTAGTAATAATAAAAGTAATAATCATTGCAAATATAACAACAATAACCATTATTAGTGGAATGATTATTCTTTGCATTAAAGGTTTAACATAAGGACTCTTTTGATACTCTTCTTCAATCTTAAATTTAGTATTATCAATTACCTTATGAATAGCAGTTTCAAAAACTTCTAACGACTTAGGACATTGAAATTGATAAGTATATCCTCTACCATTTATGACCGTATAATAATCAATTACTTCATAAGTAACTCCATTTAAACTACTTAAATATTTAACATAAACATACTTATAATCATTGTGCTTATAAACTTCCATTACATCCGGATTATATTGACCATAAGCTTTTCTACCGACATCTAAAACATCATCGTCTTCAAACTTATTAAGATTCATTACAGTATCTCCAACTTCTTTTACAAAAAGAAATCCTTCTACTACTGATGCACCATCAACACGGAACATATCAATATACATTGAACTTTTTTCCATATTTTCAAGTACTTTTTTGCCATCAATACCTTTTTGTTTAAGTACTTCATTACCTATAACATTATCCCTAGTATAGATTTCCCAAGAACTAGGAATCTCTGATGTTAAATCAAATACTGTATATTCTTTAGCACTAACTAGAATTGGTGTTAACAATAAAATTATAAATAATATAATCTTCTTCATATTTTATACTCTCCTAATAATAATTATAAACTAAAAGCATAAAAAAAAGAACTAAAATAGTTCTTATTTTCCTCTTGCTTGTGCTCTACGGTATAAAGGAGGTTCTAACTCACCCTTCTTAAATAGTTCAACCCTTCTCTTTTGTTCAGCATAAAATTTCTTTAAATCGTCATCTTCACCATTAGAAACTGCTACCGATCTATTTAAATTATCAACTGCTTTATATGTAACAATTTTACCTTCATCAAACATCTGTCTAAACCAAACTTCTAATGGAAAGATTGTCCTTCTATGTCCATAACCAACCATATTAACTACATTTTGCTCTTCATCTATTCTAACTTGGATATTTAATGTCTTTAAATACATCTTCTCATCAGGAGTAAGTCTTCTCATCTTTCCTTGACCATGTATTTTCTTACCATTTACTCTACTAATAAAATTTCTATAAGCTCTCAAAAACTTTTCTTCAAAACTTTTTCTTTCTATTTCATCATAGAAAACAGCATCAGTAATAGAAAAATTACCATACTTTTCAGTCATTGACATAACATACACCTTCTTATATTAATATTGTAATATTTTTACCATAAACCTGCAATAAGTATCAACATTTATTGACATAAAAACCCTTTTTTATTTTTAGCCCAAAAAAATGGAGAGCAAAAGCTCTCCTTCAGGGGGTTTTGGTTGATTCACTTTCATAATAAATCATGAAAGCAATCTAGCATGACATCTATCATGCTAATTAAATGATAAGATAAGAAACAATTTTTGTCAACGAACTTTTAACAATTTTTAAAAATAAAAAACAACTCACTGTTAAATTTACATTTCACAAAAAAAGATATTCATTTGAATATCTTATCTATGTCTTTTAAACATACCAGTAAACTGTTTTAACATACTTCTACGCTCTTTTTTTCTTTGCTCAAGCAATTCTACTATTTGTTCAATTTCAATTTCTTTTTGAGCATTATACTCATCAATATCATCTTGAGTAATCTCTCCTCTTAAATACTTTTGAATAGCTTCAGTATGTTCTAATTCCATACTAGCTAACCAACAATAAGAGATCATCTCTTGATTTTCTTCTCTATTTGCAGATAATGCTTTAGCTCTTCTTAAAGCATATTGATATAGATTAAGTTTTTCTATATCATCATATCTTGCAATATAGTCTTTCATTGCTTCTGCATCAGTAATAATAGCATCGTAGAATTCATCAATGTTCAGATTAACATCGTCTTTTTCAGTTTTCATAAAATATTTGTTTTTTCTCTCTCTTTCTTGCGCATTATTATATAACAGCTCTAAACAATTATCTATTATTTTTTCTATTATATAAAATTCGTCCAATAGGACCTAATTTTTTTACTTTTCGGCGTTCTTCTAATTTCGCCACAATTTGATCTGTAATCATCTTTGCTTCTTCTTCTTTAGCTTTTTTATGATTATCAACTACTTCTAACTCTTCAAGTTTCATAATTAATGTCATAATATTGCCATATTCGATTGTTTCTTTATAAGCTTCATCAAATGATCTTTCTAATTTTCTTTGTCTACTAACTAAATAATCATAAAATCTAATGATTTGATCATCTGGTATAACAACAATTAGATGATTTAAGAAATCAGTTGGATCAACTATCATAGCATCAAAGAAATTTAATTCAGCATTTCTTTCTTCCCAAACTTGTTGAAACAAAGACTTTTCAGATTCTTCATTTTTCATAAAAATCTTATTTCTCTCTTTCTATGGCAAATATTATATTAATCACCAGAAAAAAAGTCAAATTCAACTGAATTTGACCTAATCTATAAACTCTAATTCTTTTATGACTTCTTTATATTCAGGATAGTCCTTAAAATTACTATCTATATTATTAAGTAAGAACTCTTTAGAATCATTTTTACATTGTACAAGTATCTTATAATCTCTTCTAATATCACCTATTTTAAATACCATATCACCACTTTGACGAGTACCAAATAAGTCTCCGCCACCTCTTAATTTAAAGTCTTGTTCAGAGATATAGAATCCATCGTTACTTTCTTCCATAACATGTAATCTTTCTTTATCATAATTACTTATTAAATAACAATATGATTGAACATCATTTCTTCCTACACGTCCACGCAATTGGTGTAATGTTGCTAAACCAAAACGTTCAGCATTAAAGATAACCATCATCGTACTATTCTTAACATCTACTCCTACTTCAATAACCGTCGTACTTATTAAGACTTTAATATTACCATTCTTATATTCTTCCATAATGGCATCTTTATCTTTATTACTCATTTTTCCATGTAAGATTTCTACTCTTATCTTACCTTTAAATGCTGTATCAAACTTCTCTTTTAATTTAACTACATCATTTAAATTAGATTCACCATTCTCATCTTCTATTAAAGGAGCTACTACATATATTTGATGACCATCTTTAATTTCTTCTACCATATGGACTAATACATCTTTTAGTTCACTTTCTTTCTTAACTTTCGTAATAATATCTTTTCTACCACTAGGTTTCGTTTTAATAATAGATGTATCCATATCACCATAGATTGTCATCGCATATGTTCTAGGTATAGGTGTTGCACTTAAGTATAGTACATCACTAAGTACTCCTTTATTTTGTAAATTACTTCTTTGATTAACACCAAAACGATGTTGCTCATCAGTAATTACAAAACCTAAGTTCTTAAAATTAACACCTTCACTAATTAAAGCATGTGTACCAATTAAGATATCTATTTCACCATTTTCTAATTGTTGATATACTTTTTTCTTTTCTGATACCTTCATACTACCAACAAGTAATGCTACTTTAATATCTGTATCTTTAAACATACTAGATACATTAGCATAATGTTGTCTTGCTAATATTTCTGTTGGAGCCATCATACTTCCTTGGTAACCGGCTAAATAGTTAATATATAATCCTATAATAGCTACAACTGTCTTACCACTACCAACATCACCTAAAACTAATCTATTCATTCTATTAGGTCTTACTAAATCATTATAGATATCATCTACAGCAGTACGCTGATCTTCAGTTAATTCAAAAGGTAAACTACTTATAAAAGAATCTACATCGCTCTTGTTAACTTTTCTTTCTAAACCAACATTACTTAAATCATATCTATATCTTAAATAATTAGTTTTAAACATAAACTTAAAAAACTCTTCATAAATAAGTCTTAATTTAGCTTTCTTAATATGATCATTACTATCAGGATTATGCATATACTTAGTTGCATCCAACTTGTTAATAAATTCATACTTATTAACAATATAATTTGGAATATAATCTTCTAACTCTATATTTGTTTTATAACTTTCATTAATTAACTTATTCAATTGTCTTGAAGTAATACCACTTACTAAATGATATACTGGTTCGATCTTAGAACCATGTATTATTTCAAACTTAATGTCACTAGCAGTAAAAGTATTATTCTTCCTGTCATACTTACCTATTACATTTATTACTCTACCCAGTTTTAAATGCATCTTATAAAATGCTCTATTAAATATAGTTACATTAACTAAATAACCATCTGTATTTAATCTAAAAGTCATTCTATTTAAATTCTTCTTAATATAACTAACACGTGGTTCTGTATCTACTATACCTTTAATAGTAACTGTTTCTTCTAATGGAGCTTCTATTAAAGGTACTATTTTAATTAGATTATAACGATATGGATAGTATTCTATTAAATCATTAACAGTAAAAATATCTAACTTATTTAATAATTGAACTAGTTTAGGACCTACTCCATATAAATTATTAATTTCCATATCATCACCACCTATATTCATTTTATCATAAAGTATCTCAAAATCCTTAAAAAATGCCTATTATAATAAATATTATTTATAACAAAAAATAACAAATTAAACACAGGTTATAGCAAGAAAAAAACTTTCAAAAAAATGCATTTTTTTGTTGACAAAAATGGCCTTTACCATTAGGATATTAAGTACCAATTCACTTAACGGCGAATTGGTGCTAGTATCACACTAGCCAACCCCTTTTTATTCTTTTTGGAGTTGTTCTCAGGGGGACAACTCCTATTTTTTTTGTTTAAATTTTATGGTATGATTTAGAAGGTGATTATAATGAAAAAAGTTTGGCATGGTATCATTAATTTTTTCAAACTATTATTTCTTACTTTAATATCACCTTTTGTAAAGAATAAAAAGGAAGAAACAAAAGAAGAAGAAAAAACAATTAAAAGTGAAAAAATAACTACCAAAAAAGAAATAAAACCAAATATCACTGATCCAGCTGCTTTACCAGATGAAGACAACATGAAATCTAATCCCCATGATGAAACAACTGATACTGGTGAAACTGAATCAACTAGAATCTATACCCTACCAAAACAACTTGGTCGTATTTTAGAAGTTAATGAAAAATACAGTTATTTAGCTTTCTCAGATGAAGAAATAGATTTACTAATAGATGATGTAATTGAAGACAAATATAAAGAAGATGGCTTTAAAGTATATAAAGCTAATAATGTTATCAAAAAGAAAATTGAAAAAGTAAAAAAAGAAATCGTTCCTAAAATTAAAGATAAGATTTACTACAACAATATTACTAATGAGAAAAAACTAAAAAAAGAGATCGAAGAAATACTTGAAGAGCAATTAATACTTACTCCTATCTTCGAAGATAAAAAAACAAAGAAAAAAGAAGAACCTTACTTCTTAGCTCATACTAAAAAAGAAGAACTAGAACTTCCTGCTTTAGCAATCGATGTCAAAAAAGAAGACGTTGTTTTAGATGATGCTAAACCAGAAGAAAAAGAAACAGTTGAAGAAAAAATAAATATAGCACCAGTACGGATGGTTCAAAATACTGATGAAATAAAAGAACCAAGTATAGTTGAAGATCTACCTATGTTAGCAGTAGCTACTACGGTAGCCGTTACTAAAGGTGCTGTTGATGTCATAACTACTGATCTAAAAGAAGATAAAAAAGAAGAAAAGAAAACAGAAGATAAAGAAGAAGTTGAAGAAAAAGTTGAAGAAGAAATACCTACTGAAGAAATTCAAGTAGAAATCGAAACAATTGAAGAAGAAACTAAAGAAGTTGAAAAAGAAATTGAAGAACTAGAAGAAACACTAGAAGAAATAATTGAAGAAGACGACAAAGAAGATGAAAAAGAACTAGAAGAAGCTGAAGAAGATAAAGAAGAAGAGGAAGAAAAAGAAGATGAAATACAACGAGACATCTTACTAGAATTACAAGTCGATTCCTTAAATCATAAAACAAGAAAAACCGTTTCTGAAGCCGATAAAGAAGCTAATAAAGCTGACTTCTTTGAAAAAGATTATGAAGCTGAAGAAAAAAGAATTGATACTCTATTAGATAAAGTATCTGATACTAAAATCAAATATGATAAAAAACTAACTTCTGATCAAAAAGAACGTTTAGAAAAACAAGAAGAACGCTTAAGAGATGCTAAAGACAGATTAGATAAATCTAAAACTAGAGATATCGAATTTGAAAAAAGAGAACTAGAACAAACTATAAGAGATTCAGAAATAAATGGTTTACAAAAAGAAATAGAAGATATGCACATAGAATACAATATGCAAACAAACAATAATCTTCTTAAAAAAATGGATAAACTAGAAGGAATGACTAAAGAAGAAGTTTCTAATATGGATAAAAGACTTATGATGAGTAGATTCAATAAAGCATCCTTCTTATTAGAAATGTCTTCCCTACTTGCCTTCCCATTTGTAAGAAACAAATACTTTAGATTATTTACTATTGGTTTAGTAGTCGATAACCATTTAGGATTTGCTCATGCTTGGCTAAATAGAAAAGCTAATCGTTATCAACCTGCTGACTTAGATCGTATAAAAAAAGGTCAAGATGCTTTAGATGGTGCTATTGATTTAGCTTATAAAGATTTAGTTGAACTTGATTATATTGAAGAACAAGCAGTTTCTAAATATCCATATTTAAAAGATGATCCTGCTTACCAAGCTTCCATAAATCGTGTTAGAAACAATTTAAATAACCAATATAATCGTCTTATGAAAAAGAAAAACACAATGGAAAAATACCTTCATAAAGGTAAAAGACAAAAAAAGATACTTGAAAGAAAAGAAGCAGCTGCTTAAAACAGCTGTTTTTTATATGTAATAACAGTGTCTAGTAGTCTTTTCATTTACTACTCACGCCTGATAACATTTGCTATAATTATAATATATGGAGGTGTCTCATGAAAGTAATGTATCAAGGAAAAGAAATTGAACTAGAAGAACCAGAACAAGGCGAAAAAGAACTTCAACCTATTAGTATGTATGATGACGAATTAGATCTTAGAGATACTATCGAATTTACAGAAGATATGCTTGAAGAAATTAAAGAAAAGAATGGTGAAGATCATGAATAAAGAAGAAAGAATTAATGAAATACTATTCTACTGGCGTAATATAGCTAAAGAGAATCCTGTATATGATTTTAATAGTACTTTATCTAGTGATCGAATTTACCACGATTTAATTTCTAGAGGCGTTCCTAAACAAGATCGTCTTGTAGACATTAGCGCTGATGATTCAACTAAATATCCTTACTACTTTGTAAATTCAGAATATGAATCTCCATATGCAAATCCATCAAGTCCATTTAACAATTGGATTAAATACTATGCTCATAGTAATACAGAAGTTTCAATACCTAATAACAGACGTTACTTCTGCCAATTTGTATCTAAAGATGAACAAGCTAAACAAGCTCGTGAAAACCTAAAAGTATATATTCCTCTAGATAGTGAACACATTGAAAATGGTGCTAGACTAATATTTAACTTTCTAGAAGATAATCATATAAGTCATGAATCAGAAATTAGTAAAAGAATTAGATTAGATGACATCGTTATCAAACTAATAAGACCAGATGATGTCGATAGACTAATAGAATTTGTTAATAACAATTCTTATCTACATGAAGGTTTATTACCTGCTAATCCATTTGCTTTTAACCGTAATGGTATAGCATTATCAATAGATGGTAAACTATCTTATACTAATACCATTGCTGATATGATTGATTTATATATAGATCATAAAAAAGAATCTGAAGAATTAGATAGTGTTGATGCTACTGATTTCTTCACATATGTAGAAAGACTATACTATGCTTATTATATAAGTCCAAATTCTAATACTGAAAGTTATAATACCTTTAATGGTTTTATAGCAAGAAAAATTAAAGAGCACTATGATGAACATCATCGCACTCTATCTAATGATGAAATAGCAAATTTAATTGAAAACTATCGACAAATAATTGGTTTAATCGTTAAATCTTCAAAACCAAACTTTACTTATTCAGATTACTTAAGACATTATTCTGATAACTCAAAAGCAGTATACCTATCAGATAAAGTAATACTTGAAACTAATAGATTGCTTATCGAAGCGTTTGAAGCATTAACAGAAAGATTTGGTAATCCAGATGGATATAGAAACGTTCGCGCCTTCTTTAACATTGGTTTAGAAGACTATATAACTAGAGAAAATAATCTGCGTGCTCGTATGATTAATTCGCCATTCCGTGAAAACTTAAGATTAATACTTCAAGTTAACAAAGTAGATTTTGATACTTATGCTAAAATGGTTCTAAACCAGTATCATATTGATTTAGCCGAAATAGATAGAATGAGAAAAAGCAAATAAAAAGTGAGTTTAATTACTCACTTTTTTCTTGGCTTAATTTTTTATAATATTCATAACGCTTCATAGCTTCTTGCTTATTAAGTTCTAAGATTTCTTTAGCGCCTTCTGGATTCTTCTTAGCTAAACTAGAATATCTTACTTCGTTTTGAAGTAGTTCTTCATACTTACTAAAGTCAGGTTCTCTACTATCCATATAAACCTTTTCTTCAGAAGGATTATATCTCATTAATGAAACATAACCACAATCAACAACTAATTTTTGTTCAGCTGAAGAATTAATCATACCACCCTTAATACCTTGTTCAATACATGGTGCATAAGCAATGATAATAGATGGTCCTTCATGTGCTTCTGCTTCTTGCATTGCTTTAATAGCTTGCATGAAATTAGAACCTAATGAAATATTAGCTACATAACAATTAGGATAACTCATAGCAATCTTAAATAAATCTTTCTTAGCAGTCTTCTTACCTGCATCAGCAAATTGTGCTACTTGACCTATTCTACTTGATTTAGAAGCTTGACCACCAGTATTAGAATATACTTCAGTATCTAGTACTAAAATATTAACATTCTCACCACTAGATAAGACATGGTCAATACCACCGAATCCTATATCATAAGCCCATCCATCTCCTCCTAGTGTCCATACACTACGAGCAGGAACATAATTTAATAAATCTTTTAAATCTTTAGGAATGTCTAACTTAGCTAATTCATTCTTAACTTTCATTGTTACATCAAAGTTTTCTCTATTATCTAACCATTCCTTAAACAATTTAGAGACCTCTGGAGAAACATTTTCCATATTAGTTTCCATTATATGTTCTATTCTATCTCTTGTCTTATTAAAGCTTAAAAGCATACCATAACCGAACTCAGCATTATCTTCAAATAAACTATTAGCCCAAGGAATAGAATATGGTGTACTTGGAGCAGATCCACCATAAATAGATGAACATCCAGTAGCATTAGCAATAACTAACTTATCACCAAATAATTGTGTTAATAACTTAATATATGGAGTCTCACCACATCCAGCACAAGATCCACTAAATTCAAACTTAGGTTTTCTAAATTGGCTTCCCTTAATTGTATTAATTGGGAATAAACCTTCTGGATTCTCATAATTATTAAATAATTCATCAGCTTCTTTTTGTTTTGCATCATCATATGGTCCATATTCTAATGCTTTAGCTCCTGCTTTACCAGGGCAAGTATTAATACATAAACCACAACTTAAACAATCAGCTTCAGATACTTCAATAACATAGTTATATTCAGGTTTACCAATCATTGGAATACCTCTAGATTTATCTTCAACTGCAAATGGTCTAATTACTGCATGAGGACATACAATACTACATTGACCACATTGAATACAATTTTCTGGATTCCATTTTGGTACTTGAGTACTTACTCTTCTCTTTTCTTTTCTTGTTAAAGAACAAGGGAAAGTACCATCTCTATAATCCATTAACTTAGATACAGGTAGATTATCTCCTTCTCTAGCATTAATAGTTTCAATTACATCTTTTTCTTTTTCAACAACTTCACTGTTAACAACTAATTTGTTATCAACAAGCACTAAATTATCTAATGCTTTAGTAATAGCTAACTTATTAGCATTAATGATTTCATCACCTTTAGCTGCAAATTGTTTTTCAATACTATGATTAATCATTTCTAAGGCATCAGGGAACTCAATTAAATTCATAATAACCATTTGCATTATCTTACTAATTTTACCCTTAATACCAGCTTCTATTGCTATCTTATCAGCATCTATAATATATAACTTAACATGTTTATTATTAATTACTTCTTTAACCTTATCTGGTAAGAAATCATTCATTTCATCCTTAGTTTTATTAGTATTAAGAATAAATATACCATTCTCCTTAATATCATTAATCATATCAAAACTAAATAAATATTCAGATTTAGTACAAACAATCATACCAGGACTTGTTGCATAGAATGGTGCATTAATAGGTTTATCTGCAATTCTTAAATTACAAATAGTAACTCCACCACTCTTCTTAGAATCATATTGGTTATATCCTTGAACAAACTTATCAGTATTAGTACCTACTAACTTCATAATATCTTTAGAAGTACTAACCATTCCATCTGAACCAAAACCAAATATCTTAATTTCTTGATATCCTAAATCTAAATTATATTCATATTCTTTTAAACTTAAATTAGTTACATCATCAACAATACCAATAGTAAAGTTATTCTTTAATTCAGTCTTTAACATCTTAAATACACTATAGATTTGTTCTGGTGTTGTATTCTTACTAGATAAACCATATCTTCCACCAACAACCTTAATATTAGTGCCAGCAAGTACACTACATACATCTAAGTATAATGGTTCACCAGTAGAACCAGCTTCCTTAGTACGATCTAGTACTGCTACTCTCTTAGTAGATTTAGGTAATACATCTAATAAATACTTAGCACTAAATGGACGATATAAATGAACTTCAATTAAACCAACCTTTTCTCCTTTAGCTACTAAATCTTCAACTACTAATTTAGCAGTATCACAAACACTACCCATAGCTACAATTACTCTTTGAGCATCTTTATCACCATAATAATTAAATGGTTTATAATCCTTACCTGTTATCTTGTTAATTTCTTTCATATAATCATTAACAATATCAGGCATTGCATCATAAAGATTATTTCTAGCTTCAACACTTTGGAAGAAAATATCTTCATTTTCAGCCATACCCTTTTGGATACCAGCTCCAACATTTAACATACGATCTTTAAAATTCTTAATAGCTTTATAATCTACTAATTTTAAAATATCCTTGTCTTCTAATTCTCTTACCTTATTAACTTCATGACTAGTTCTAAAACCATCAAAGAAATGTAAGAAAGGTAAACTTCCTTTAATAGCACTTAAATGAGCTACAGCTGCTAACATATTAGCATCTTCTACATTAGTAGAAGCTAACATACAGAAACCTGTACCACGTGTAGCATATACATCACTATGATCACCAAAAATAGATAAAGCATGAGAAGCAAGAGTTCTTGCTGCTACATGAATTACTGCTGGTAAACATTCTCCAGCAATCTTATACATATTTGGAATCATTAAAAGCAATCCTTGTGATGCAGTAAATGTTGTAGCTAAACTACCTGTTATTAAAGCACCATGCAATGCTCCAGCAGCACCTGCTTCACTTTGCATTTCTACTACCTTAACTGCATCTCCAAAGAGATTTTTTCTATCAGTATGACTTATTACATCTACTTCAGTAGCCATTGGACTACTAGGTGTAATAGGATAAATACTTGCTATTTCACTAAATAAATATGCTGTATCAGCACAAGCCTTATTTCCATCAATAATATTATACATTTCTATCTCCCCAATCCATGAACTTCTTCGCCACCGAATAGTTCATTTTCATTATTTTGTGCATATTCTAAACCTGATAATACATTTGGTAGCCAATTCTCATTACCATCACTTAATGGTGCATGAATATTACCAATCTTGGCAACTGTATCAGGTGATACATCATGACGATCAGCACCAACCATCTTGTAATACTTAACCAGTTCCATACCAAACTCAATGAAACCTTCTTCTTTATTTTCAAATACCCACCAAGGATCTACTCCATTTATTCCACGTAGTCCTGCTGGATTATTGATTGTTCTAAACAATTCACTATTAAAACTCGTTTCTGCGTTAACAATCGCATACATTAAGTCTCTATCTACACCTAATACTTCACAAACATCACTTATTTGTGCATAATAGTCATCTCCCGAATCATAACCATTATGAATATATATACTTTCATCTAAATTAAATCTTCCAGGATCTTGTTTAATAGCTCTAATAGTATATGTTAATAATTCATCTTCACTATCAGCATATACATCATAGCCTTTACAAGTAACAATATCTAAATGACCATTTAAATAACCTTCATTAGTAAAATTATTAGTAATCTCTTTTAATTTACTATAAACAGTTTGATAGTTTACTTGATATATATCACACAAATGTTTAATTGTTTCTATTCTATGTGTTTCTGTACTAACATCAGCTACTGTAGTTAAATCTTCTTTAGCGACAGTACCAAAATCAAATTGCATTTCTTCGTTATTAGCTAACGCTATTTGACTCTCTACATTAACTGTTTCCTTAATGATATCATCTCTAGCAACTGCTTGATGAGAAAGTAAAGTACCACCTAAAACAATGCTTACTACTAAAGATCCAATAATAACAACATTTCTTAATCCATTATTATTAACTTTTCCTTTAGTACGATAATTTCGATTATATCTATTTCTATCTTCAGCAACTCTATAAGTTTGTCTTTGAACTCTTGTATCAACTTCATAAGCTATCTCCGGATCATTATGATACCATCTTAAATATCTAATATCTTCTTTACTAAGTTGATAAGTCCTTATTTCTTGTCCAAAAATCCAAATAACACCATTAGGTTTTATTCGTTTAACATCTAATCTTTGGAGCATTGCTTTTCTATTCTCATCTAGCATAGACAATCACCATTATAATTATAGCATAAAAAAAGAGAATTACTTCTCCTTTTTAAACACAAATAATTTACTAAAAACATAATTAAGTGTAAGTATTAATACTTGTGTAACAATCGTCCACACTTTAGTAAGTAATGGAGTATCTAGTTTTAAGAATGTAATGAAGAACCAAAGTATTCCCATCTCCATACCTAAAGTTAATAACCTAGCTCCAAAGAAAGATGACATTTCTTTAAGAATCTTTTTACTCTTACTTCTAAATACAAACATTCTATTAGTTACATAAGCAAATAATACTGCTAATATCCAAGATATAATAACTGATATTTGTAATTGGGTTGGATTCTTAGGATCTAATACAGTAGCCCACATAATCCATTTACTAGCTAAACTAACAACAGTAGTTAATCCACCTACTATTAAATAATTCCACATTTCTTCATTCTTATGATAGATTCCCCAACCCCATCTCCAGAATCTAACAATAACATTAGGTTTATATTCATAATAATTATATAGTTTATTCTTCTTAACTAAGATACCTTCCTTAGCTTCTTCTATTAAAGGTAAATCATTAACACTATCAGTATACATCTTCATAATAGTAGCTTTAGGATACTTATCATAAAATAATTTAACCTTTTCTTTACCATGACAATTATTACCAATAATCTTACCAGTTTTCATATCTATATCAGTAGCAAATAAATCATATACTTTATATTTATCTGCTATTGGTTGTAACCAAAATCTACAACTAGCAGAAATAATAATATCTTTACTATGATTTTTTTTATCTAACCAGAATTTCTTTAACTTATGTTCATGCTTTTCCCAGAACTCTGCTACATAACTATCTACATCTTTAATATCTTTAACAAATCTAAATATCTTATTTTTCATTTGCTCTTTAGTTCTTATTTTTAAAAGACATCCAATAGCAGTACCAATCGATGTTAATAAACACCATAAGACTTTTTTATTCTTCTTAATTGAAAACTTAATAAAGTCTACTCCACTATCACCATCATAGATAGTTCCATCAAAATCATATAAATCGAATTTCATACTTTTCACCCGCAAAATGATTATATCATATTTTTACAGTTTACACTCTGTAAACTATTTTTTTTGAATATAAATGATATAATAGTTATAATAAAATGAGTTTGGGAGGATAATATGACAAAACATAAAGAAAAAAAGAATCATAAAATACCAAAAATAATTATATCGCTTATATTTTTATTAATATCAATTGCTTTAGTAATATCAGTAATAAAACTAAATTTAATACCAAATAAATTTGTTATTATTGGTTCCTTACTAATGCTATTTATAAACTTAATTGCAATTGGTTGTTTATTCAGTAAAAAGAAATGGCCTAAGATAATTACAATATTGTTATACATAATGATATTAGCTGTCTCAATAATTGGTATTCACTTTACTAATATTACAGACAAATTCTTAGATCAAGCAACAAACAATACTATTAAAACTTATTCACTTAAATTCTTCATTCTAAGTAAAACAAAATATGAAGCACATCAAATTAATAGTAGAGACGTTTATTACTTTGATAATTCTGAATATTGTGAAGATGCAATTACAAAATTGAATCAACAATTCACAGTTAACTTAATTAATAATGAAAGCATTGCCGATTTATTCAATAAAGATATCTTCTTAATTGATGAAGCAACATATAACTTATTTGTAGAAGAATACAATATTAATCCTAATGATTACTATATTATCTATACAATTGATTTAAACTATCAAATAGAAAATGAAATAAAATCTGAAAAAGAAATTGATAAAGATAAACACTATTTCAATATCTTTGTTGGAGCTTATGACTTCTCTGGTTATCGTATGGATATGAACAAAATAGTAACTATTAATACTAAAACAAATCAAATATTAATTACTAATGTTGACCGTTTCTCTTATTTAACCGTACCTGGTTACAACAAGAAAAATCGTCTTAACGAAATTGCACCTCTAGGAATTAAACACTTATTCAATTCACTAGAATCAACATTAAACATCAAATTCGATTATTACCTAGTAGCTAAAGCTGAAGGTTTAGTAACCTTAGTAGATGATCTTGGTGGTATTGAATACTGCTCAGATATGGCCTTCACTACATATCATGGTAAAGTAATTGGTACTTACGATAATCGTGGTGCTGAACATGTTAAAGTTAAAAAAGGATGCCAACACCTAGATGGTATTGAAACTTTAACAGTAGCTCGTGAAAGATTAGCATTTAAAAACGGAACTCATCAAAGAGATAAAAATACAACAGCTATCTTAATTGATATCGTAAATGAACTTAAAAAACCTGGTAACATTTCTAAACTATCAACAATCCTAAATGATGTTAATGGTTTATACAATACATCTATTCCAAGAAACCTAATTACAAAGAGTACAAAACAATATCTAAATAAAGGTTGGGATATCAAGGTACAAGAATTAACAGGAAAACAAGTTACTGCTAACCTATGCTTCAGTGATATAAAAGGATTAGCTGCTATCTTATCTGATGCTGATATAGCAAGAGTAAGATCTAAAATAGTAGAATTAGACAAATAAAAAAGGATTACTTAGAATCCTTTTTTTTATGTTCAAATAAAATATCAGTTTTCATTACTAAGAATAGTAATAATAACATTAGAACTATATATATTCCCATTGCTATTTTCTTATCACCTAATACAAAGAAAATAGATACAGATGAGAATAAAATATTAATACCATAGATAATTAAAACAGTAACTGGTACACTAAACTTCATCTTTAACAACTGATGATGGAAGTGTTCCTTATCAGGTGCCATTATACCCTTACCTTTTAACAATCTTCTAAATATTGCTAAAGCAGTATCAAAGATTGGAATAGCTAAAATACATAATGGAACAATTAATGATGTTAATGTTGTAGCTTTAAATCCTAATAAAGCAATAACACTAATTGTAAATCCTAAAAATAAACTTCCTGTATCACCCATAAATATTTTTGCTGGATGAAAATTATGAATCAAGAATCCTAAGGTAGATCCTAACATAATCAAACTTAACATTGTATCTAATCCTTGCATCTTATTTAAAATAAAAGCAATGATTGTAATAGTAACAAAATAAATACTTGATACACCTGATGCTAAACCATCTAAACCATCTATCAAATTAATAGCATTTGTAATACCTACAATAAACAATATTGTGATTATTTGACTTAATACATTAGGAATAACAAAATCTAAACCAAACACTGTAATTCTTCCTAAAGCAATATTACCATAGAATACAACAACAGCTGCTGCTACTATTTGTAATAAAAACTTATATCTAGCAGGTATTGGTTTAATATCATCAAATATTCCCATTAAAACAATAATAAAACCACCTATCAAAATAGATAACATTTGTAATGATGATCTAGCAAATAACATATAACCTAATAAGAAGGCTCCAAAGATTGCTAAACCTCCCATACGAGGAATTGGATGATCATGAACTTTTCTCTCATTAGGAATATCCATTGCTCCAACATGTTCTGCTACTTTTCTAACTACTGGTACTAACAAAGCACTAGTTAAAAAAGTAATCAATATAACTAAAAATACATTATGATCGTTAACTGTCAAATTCATAAAACCACCTAACTAAATTATACCATAAAAAAAGAAGAAATTATTTTTTCTTCTTTTTCAATCCTCTTTTCTTAGCCTTTTTAGGTTCTTCTACATTTTGTAATTCCTTTGTAATCTCTAATTCCCTAGTCTTTAAGAAATCCTCTCTCATAGCCTTTAATTCAGCTTCTTCAGCTTCTTTCTTAGCTTTTGCTTCTTTTCTAGAAGATCTTCTTTTCTTCTTAGGTTCATCTGTAAAAGAATCACTCTTTATTTCTACTGTTGAATTAATATCATTATTAGGAACTTCTTCTCTAGCAAAGAAAGCTTCGTCATCATACATTGAATCATCGTCTTCTTTCATATGTTTCCATGATTCAACTTTCATCTCTGTATCAAAAACAGGATGTTCAATAACCTTAACTTTTTGTTCTTTTAACTTCTTTACTAGTTTTTCATTTTTCTTTCTTAAACGACCATTTAAACCCATCATTAAGAAAACAATTAATAAAGCAATACCAGCAAGAATAGCAAAACCAATTGCTAGATAGAAATAAATATTCTTTCCGCTATTCTCCTCAACTTTAACTTCATTATATCTTTGTAATGTTCCTTCTTTAATGTCATATGTATACCATAAAGATTCCCCATTACTTACATTCATCGCATATAGTAATACGAAATCACTATCAGCATCTTTATAATAAACTCTTACTTTATTACCATTAATATCAATATCTTTTCTTTGTTCATAACCTTTAACAAGATTAACAACATCTTTAGGTACTAGAGTTAATACTTCATCATTAATTTCAAAATACTTAACATAATCTTTGCCATTATATGAATATAAACCTACATTACCATCAATATCTTTTAATGCTACTAAAGTATATCCAATAGCTTCATTTGTTAAAGCAGGAACTTCTTCATCTTCAATAACTTGTTTACCTTCAACAAAATATTTTGGTTTTTCAATTCCCTCTAAACTTCTTAAAACAGTATAATCTTTGCCATCAACTTTAACTACTATAGGAGCAGTTTCCGCTCTTTTAATATTAATTGTATAAGTTCTAGTATTACCCTTTTCAGCAATAACTCTTATTTCAACTTTATTAGATCCTTCACTTAGTTTAACCTTACCTTCAATAGAAGGTGTAGCAGCAACTCTAGCTTTGCCAGTATCTTCAACAAAAGCATCTATATTAACTTCTGTTACTTCATTTGGAACTTCAACAGTATAAGAAACTGTATCTTTCTTAAATGTAGGTTTCAACTCATAACCAGTTACTTCTAACTTTCTCAAAAAACTATTATCACTTTGAGGAGTGTCTGTTTTAGGATTAACACTAATATCACTTTGTGTTTTACCAGTAATTGTTACAGCTCCAATAGAAGCATTCATTTTAGCTTCAGAAGCATAATCATATAAAACAGCAGATTTAACAGTTACCTTAGATGATCCAGATGCTTTTACCTTAAAAGTAAAAGTCTTAGAAGTAGATGAGAAACCAGCTACTCCATCTGGAACACAAGGACTTGAAGGAGATGTTAAAGTAAGTTTACTACTATCGTAGCTAACACAATACTCCCAAGCACCTGCTTTACCAGCAGCAGTACCGGTACCATTAACTGAAACTGTTACCTTAACACTAGAACCAACTGTTGGACTAGTAGAACTAGCTTTAACTGATACCGATGCAGCATCAACAGTTACCAACCCAACAATACTTGCGACTAAAACAAATATAAAATATTTTATTCTTTTCATACTATTCTCCTTTATAACTTACTAGTTCCTAAAATATGCTTTTGTATTTTTAACATATCTAACACATTTATTTTACCATCAAAATTGGTATCTGAGGCAAAATTTTGTGCACCTCCTAGTGAAATTGTTTTTAAAATGTGTTTTTGACACCTTAATAAGTCTAAAACTGTAACATTTCCATCACCGTTAACATCACCAGTAACAGAAACTGTAAATGATTTATCTTCTACAGTTCCAGTAATCGTAACAATATCACCAGTAACTAAATTTCCACTAGTCTTCTTAATACCTTTACTATTAGTTAATTCGGCTTTACCACCAGCACTACTAATAGAATTAATTAACTCTTGAGCTGTCATACCAGGACTTATACCATACATATAAGTACCATCTATTTTAACTTTTAATTTGTCAGTTACATCTTTAACCTTAACTTCATTTACTATTTTAATTTGTTTAACTACTAACTTATAATTCAATACCGTTCCATCTTCAGCTGTAGTTTTAATATTAACTTCAACTGTACCATCAACAAAAGTATAATTTCCTGTTCCTTCTATCTTTGTTAATGCATTATTAGCAGTTGCTGCAACTTTAATAGTATTATCATTAGTTTGAACACTATATTGATATTCTAATACATCACCATCAAAACCTTGAACTGCCACATTATTAATCTTAACTTCTTTTAATGTAGCATCACCATTCTTATCAATTGGTGTTGCAGAACTATTTCCTAAATCTGTATATACAGGAATAACGAAATTAAATTTAGAATTCATTAAATTACCTGCTCCGTAAGCACCATATAACTTTCCACCTTCACTAACAGGAGCCCAGATGTTTGTCATATATTGGTGAGCATATCTATTATAATATGCATAAGAAGCTACATTAAACTTTTGGAAATATAGGTTATCTTGACCTCTTCTAATATATTGACCAGCAATAAACTCTGCACCACCAGAAATAGCTTTAGCTTGAGTATTCCATGGTCTTTGATAACTTAACTGACCACACTTAGTAGTATCATAATAAGGTTTATTATTAGCATCAACACTTATACATTTAGCATCTTCTAAGAATCCAGCTGCATAAGCTAAACCTCTTTGAACAGTATAATCATAACCATTCTTCTTATCTTGGTAAGAACCAATATTATAGAAATTATAATATCCATCTAAACTATAACCTTGTGGTGTAGTATGAGTTGAATTAGTAGTATATAAACCAGTTACTGCACTATATGTAGCTTTATTAGCTCCTTCTTGTGCACTTCTTGCTAAAATATGTAATGGATTAACATTATTAACATTACCAGCATTAACAAACTCATTTAAATAATTACTTAGATTACCAGAACCAACTATCTTTGTCATAGCTGCTTGATTAGCAATACCTTTAGAATCTTCTAAATCTAAGAATTGGAACATAAACTGTTCATACATTAAATTTCTAGGATCCATAAATGAAGCTATAACATTAGCTTTAATGTAATAATAATTCGTTTCAATTGGTGTATCTTTCAAATAATAATTACTATTACCTGTTTGTAATACTGATTTATACTCTTCATTCTTTGAAGCTTCTGCTAAAGAGATACCAGTCAATTCAGGAGTAAATGTCCAGTTAGGATATGCTTTATGTAAATAATACAATTGTGGACAATAACTTTCCAAGAAACCTTTAGCTAACAAACTATCACAATAAGTTCGATAATCACCACTAGTAGAAGCATACGCTTTATAATTCAATACATAGCTCTTAGCTACATATCCTTCTTTAGTAGTATCATATTTGATCTTATAGAAATTACCACTTTTATTACTTACAGTACTTAATACTTGAACCTTAGTACCGAATACTAATTCAGTTACTTTATCATCATTATCATAAGTAGCAGTATTATAAACTACTAATGAATCAGCACTAATCATTCCTTCAAATGGAAACGATTCAGCTGCTAATGGTTCTTCCTTAATACTGAACACTAGGAAAAAAGAAGCAACACAAAAAATCATAACAAATAAATACTTTTTAATTTTTTGCATTTTAAAGCCTCCTCTCCTATTATTTACACTTTAATTATACCATGCTTTACATATATATTAAATGCTTATTTTGTCTAGGATTGTAAACCTTACACTTGACATTTTTTTAATTATTTACAACCCTTGGAGATATAATTTTAATATGTTATAATAATTAAAGTAAAAAAGGACGGCGATAAGATGAAAGTTTTACATAAAAAACTAAAAAAAGTACACTTTTTAAAAAGATTCTTTTATAACCTAACTTTATTAGCTTATATAGGGACCTTCATCTATTTTATATATCAAATACTAAGACTTAAAGGAATTGAAGACGTTTTAAGATACGTTGCAATCGGTTTCTTTGGAGTATGGTTATTACTATATCTACTAATAGGTTTAGTAACAATGATTTCCAAAAAGAATAAAACCTTTATATTCTTTACTATCATAACATTGTTATTTACTCCAGCATTTGTACTTTCTTCAACTGTTATCAATAAATTCATGAATGTTGCTGAAAGTATTAATAGCGACAAAATTGTATATACTACTAACCTAATAGTATTAAAAGAAAATAAAGATAAATTTGATAGTACTAAACCAATCGGAATGATTGAAGATGAAACCGATGTTGAAGGTAATATACTAGCAAAAAAATTAATTACTAAAGAAAAACTAACTAATAAGATTTATACTTACGAAGACTATCATGCAATGATAGCTGATCTATACGAAGGAAAAATTGGTGGTTGTTTCGTATCAGCAAACTACGAAGTAACATTCCAAAACGAAACATTTACTGAAGGAGATACTCCTGGTTCAATTAAAGATAAAGTATTTGTTAAATACGAATACTCAGAAGAAATGAAGAACCAAGATACAGAAACTCTAGAAAAAAGTAAAAATAAAAAATTAACTGAACCATTTACTGTATTAGTAATGGGTGTTGACTCAGCTAAAGATGGTTTAAATAAGAATCAAGCCTTCAATGGTGATACATTAATTCTTGTAACATTTAATCCTAATACTTTAACTGCTACAATGTTTAGTTTACCAAGAGACTTATATGTACCTATCGCTTGTAACCATAACAAATATGCTAAGATCAATTCATCAGCAGCATATGGTTCAAGTTGTGTTATTAGAACAATTAAACAATTAACAGATATTGATATTGATTACTATGTAAAAATAAACTTCAAAGGTGTTGTAGAATTAGTTAATGCCTTAGGAGGATTAGAAGTTGACGTTGAAGAACCAGACTTCTCTATCGACGCTAACCATGTTGGATTAATGTGTGAACAAGACTCCAACAGAAAGAAAGGTGCTAGCTTAGTTTGTGTTAAACCTGGAAAACAAAAGCTTAATGGTGAACAAGCATTGGCATATTCTAGATGTCGTCACTTATATGCTGAATCAGATATAGCACGTAACCGTCATCAACAAGACGTAATCGCAGCAATGACTAAGAAAGTTAGAAAAATTAATTCAATCTCTGAAGTTAAAGACATTCTAAATACTGTTTCACATAACATTGAAACAAATATGACTCCAGAACAAATCTTATCATTCTATAGTGTTGGTAAGAACATGTTAATGAATTCAAACACTTCAGAAATATCTATTAAAAAGACTGCTATCTCTTATTACAACTTAAGAGTATGGCGTGGTAAAATGTATACTTCAGCTTTAGGATACTATGAAGAATCACTAAACGCTATCGTATCATTAATGAAACAAAACTTAGGTTTAGAAGCACCTAAACCAAATTATTCATTCACATTCAAATATAATGAAGGATATAAAGAAAAGATTACCGGTAGAGGCATGGGTGGAGGTACAAGATTAGCAACCATGGCTTCTAGAATTGGTTCTAATCAATCAAGTACTTCACAATACTGTATTAGTAACAACATCAGTTGTACATTCGAATATCGCGATAGTGCTGAACCTTATGGTGTAATCATTGATCAAAGTGTTCATGAGGGAACATTAATGAAGAATGTATCTAACGTTACATTCTATATGAGCAACAATAACCTTGCTCAAAAAAATACTACTCCTCAAGAAAACACACAACCTTCAAATAATGAAAACAATCAAAATCCTTCAGGTGGTGAAAACCAAGGAGGAAGCGGAGGCGAAGCTCCTGTTACTCCTGAAGAACCAACCAATCCAGAAAATCCTGGAGAAGGAAACGGAGGAGAATAATAAAAAGTACCTTAATGGTACTTTTTTTACTAAAGGTGATAATATGCATAAAGAAACATTTTATACAAAAAAAGACATTAAAGACTTTCGCTTAGCAGTCTTTAGTGATCTACACTACTACCCTAACTATCCAACCAAAGTATTGAATAGTATTACAAATCAGATTAAAAAAAGTAATCCTGATTACATACTTATACTTGGCGATATCTTAGATAGTGCAGATTATACTGATTTAGACGATTTAAGAGACTTTTTAGCTACCATAGCTAATATTGCTCCAGTAATAGCAATAACTGGTAATCATGACCAAAAAGCCGGTCATAGACATCACTGGCGTTATCATAAAAATGAAGAACTAATAAAAATACTAAATAGTATTAAAAACATTCATTTAATAGATAACGATCATTACCTAATTAATAATATTAACTTCCATGGAATAATACTTCCATATGAATATTATGATAATGATGAAAAATATGAAGACTTTGTTAAACTAGTAGAACCAATTAACTACTTAGAAGATAACAACTATAACATAACCCTTATTCATACTCCTATAAATATTTATGATTATCTTAAAAAGAACAAAAAAGCCAATCTAAATAAGACTGATTTAATTCTTTCAGGACATATGCATAATGGTATTCTTCCCTACTGGTTTACTAACATAGTTAATAAAGTATTTCATACTTCTAGAGGAATAATCTCTCCTAATATGAAACCATTACCAAAATATTCCCAAGGAAGAATCTATGAAAGAGATGGTTACATCTATCAAGGTATTGCTAAACTATCAAAATCAACAGAAAAATTCTTTTTCTTTGATAGATTCTTTGTTAAAAAAATAGTAGTTATAGACATAAAAAAACATCAATAATAATTGATGTTTTTATTATTTATTAACTGCATCATATTTAGGATTTAAAGTATTTTGAATATCTACTACACTAATCTTCTTACCATCTTTTTCTTTAACTACAACAACAGAAGCTGCAGTATCTGCTTTAACTCCTACATAAGAAATATTCATTTTAACTAAATAACCATCTACTTTAGTAGTACCCATTAAATACTTAGTTTTTTCTGTACTATTAACAGTTACTTCCTTTACTTCAGGCAAATCTTGTTTACGATCACCATATGTATTATCAATCATATTATCGTAAATAGAATTCATAACGGCTTTACCAAAGTCCTCTTGTTTATCTGAATAAAAGAACTCTTGACCACCAATATCATACTTATTCATCTTAGTACTTAAAGTATATAAATCAATTACAAAGCATTTAGATAACTGAGTAGCATATGCTTCTTCATCAACTGGTTCTGCCATTAATATTTCTTTTAACTTACCAAACTCTTCTTTAAAATACTTACTATCTAAATCAGTTAAACTATATTTATAGTCATAACCTTCCTTAGTTTCAACAGTATCAAGTACTTTTACTTCAGTAGCAGCTGGATGTAATTTCTTATCAATAAACTTATATCCAAAGAATCCACCTACTCCTAATAAAATAAGAATAAATAATATTAAAATAATCTTTCCTTTTCTTTTCTTCTGTCTTGTTACAACTTCTCTAGCCATTATTTTCCTCTCCTTCTAAATGTCCCTCCAAAGCAGGTCCTTCTCTCTTGATTAAATCATGAACTATTATATCGTTAGATACTACTAAACGATCTTCAGTATATTTCTTTAAATCTTTAATATAATCTTCACTAATAACAATAGAATTACTCATATTACTCTTCTTAGTATTACTATTTAAAATCATATAATCACCAGTAGAATTATTAAAATATACCTTATTAGTAACAAAGTTACCATTTGGGAAAATAACAACATTATTAGATCCGATATCATAAATATCATGACCTAAAGCATACTTATTATTAAATCCCATCATATTACCTATAGTAGGTAAAACATCATACATACCAATAACATTATTATTAGTTCTTCTTATCTTTCTTTGAACATCCTTATTCTTAGTCCAAATAATTAAAGGTGTCTTTTTATTTATTTCATGCATGAAATAATCATAATTAACATACTCTGGATCTCCAGGTTCATATCTTTCACCAGTCTTAGTATTGTAATTATAGTAGAATTGATACTCTTTCTTATCTAATCTAGCATCATGGTCACCATAGAATACAAAGACTGTATTATTATAATGATCACTCTTCTCTACATAATCAATGAATGTTCCTAAAGCCATATCGCCATAATGAGCACTAATCATATAATTACCTAACTTAGTACCTTGTAAATACTCATCCTTCTTAGTTGTAGTTTGACCAGTCTTAGGATCAGTTACAGTATAAGTATTAGTTAAATCCAATTCACCAAAATAATTATATAATCCAGGATTATATGGAGTACCAGCAAATGGTGAATGGTTAGATAATTGAATAATTGTACCCATATATTTCTCATGTTCATCTTCAATCTTCTCTAACATAGGTTCTAATTGTTTAAAGTAATCAACATCATTTAAACCTAAACCAACCCATCTTGGATCAGTATCATCACCTATATCAAACTTATCTTTAAAATACATTTCTTGATAACCTAAACTAGGATGCATATTATTTCTATTCCACATTGCTGCTCCATTAGCATGTGAACTGAATGTATAATATCCTTTATCTCCTAATAACTTAGGAATACTAACATAATCTCTCTTATAATATTGAACAAATACTGTACCACTATTAGCAGGCATTAAAGATGTATTTAGAGTAAACTCTGTATCACTACTAGTACCTACACTTATTTGTGGATAGAAGTTGCTAAAGTACATTCCTTCTTTACTTAATTTATTTAATGTTGGTGTTAATTCAACCCCATTAATATATAAATCTTTATAGAAAGATTGAATACTTTCCATATGAACAAAAATAACATTCATATCTTCTAACATACCAGTATACTTATTATTTTTGTGTTCATTCTCTGCCCACTCTTTAGTAAAGAACTCTTTAAATGTTCTAGCAGCTTCATCATAACCAAATAATGAATTAATCTTCGGTGTTAAACTTTGTACTAAGTCATTACCTTGATACAGAATAATACCAAATCTTTGAACAATATATTCTCTATTCCATTGTTTAACTAATCTAGAAGCATCTGTTCCATCAATATTAACTAAAGTAAATGCTAATACAAAAATACCAGCCAGTAATGTAGATGCAAACATCTTCTTACTCTTTTCTACTTTATTAACAAAATGGAAATAACTTCCGTTCTTTAAATGTTTATTAATTAAATAATAAACCAAAGGGAAAATAAGATAAATAAAATCCTTTATCTTAAACTTCTCTATCAAAGAATCTCCTACTTCACCAACAAAACGTATTTCAGCTAATAAACTAAATGATGCAAATGAAGTATAGAATACATAATATATAGAATTTACAATACATGCTACAGTAACAATGACCATCCAAATAAAATAATATCTAAACTGTTTCTTTGGTTTAATAAAATAACCAAAAGAACCAATAATAATTAATAAAGCCAAATCACATATTAAAGGTTTAATAGCAAAGGGACTACCAATTGTATACTTACGTAGTAGCATAGTTTCTATCATGCAAAAAACAACGAATATAATATATAATCTATTCGTAGCAAGATATTTAGATAAGTCTTTTCTTAGTTTTCTTACAAACTTAGGAAACTTCTTTTTCATCTAATCCCTTCTTACTCAATTAATTATATCATATATAAATAAAGACTTCTATATCGATAATACCTTTACATGTCCACATTTTATTAAGAAATACTTGCTTTTTTAAACATTATTTGGTATTATCTAACTACAGATGCAGGTGTAGTACAATGGTTAGTATACAACCTTGCCAAGGTCGAGATGGGAGTTCGATTCTCCTCACTTGCTCCATTTTTAAAATCCTCAGTAATTACTGAGTTTTTTTTATGCATTTATAATTGACTTTAATAAAAAAAGGAGTAGTATATAAATTCCGAAAGAGGGAAAAATAATTATTTTTATGAAAAAAGAAACAAAAATGAGACTAATTAGTGGAGCATTAGTCGTTACGATGGCAACTAGTATGGCATTCTTAAATCCACAAAAAGCATATGCTGCTACAGGAACAGTATATACAGAAGGAAAGTTCGTAGAAGAAACAGAATCTAAATACGGACAATATGTAGTAAAAAAAGGAGATAACGCATCACTAATCAGTCAAAAGATTTGTAGACATTTTAACGTTGAAATGACTACAAAATACTGGCCAGTAATCGCTTTCTTAAATGATTTCCCAAGAATCATTCAACCTGGCGACATTATCATCTTCCCAAACTCAATGGAAGAAATGGATAATCTACTTGCTAAACTAAAAGAAACTGGTTGGACAGCAAGATACATTCAAAAAAATGATGTATATGGCAAAAGAAAAAAGGAAGTTACCCATACAGTTGGAGAACTACTAGCAGAAATTTATGGTCAAGATGCTTGTATTGATCCTGACTTTGTAAGTCTATATTTAGAAGCTCAAGGATTAAAAAATAAATACAATATTGATTCACCAATAGATACTACTGATATGTTATTCAATCTAACTGAATGGATCCCAACTCTTCAAGAACTTGAAGAATATCAAAACGAAAATCATAGAACAAACAGAAGATAAAATAATACTCAGAAATGAGTATTTTTTTCTTTCTTAACACAAATTCTATAATTAATTATTTACTCTATTGACTATTTCCATAATAACTAGTACGATTGTATAGAATAAAGGGTTTGATAGTATGGAAAAGAAAAAGAAAAAAGTAAATAAAGAAAAAGAAAGAAGAAAAGGAAAAATATTTCTTTTTATCGGATTATTACCATATATACTATTACTAATTTATATTATATTTAGTATGATATTTGGTATAGAATTATGCTTCTTTGAATGTGGATCAAAAGAATTCGGCTTTAAAGCCGTAGAAACAGTATTCATAGAAATATCCATATACATCGTAGCTTTACCTTATGTAGTACTTCCAATAGTAATAGTATCTACCCTACTAATAATCAAAGGCTTAACATTATTAGAAAACAATCCAAAAAAACAAACTAAAAAGACTAGTAAAAACTAGTCTTTTTTATTAGCCAATAAAACTATTTCATCTTTTTATTTATTTGATGTGTTGATTTTAACATATAAGCTTTCCATTGTGCTTCTTTTGAATATAGAATGCCCCAACCAAGCACAACTATTCCGCAAGGAATAAGCCACATTACGTATTCATCAGCAAGTCCCCAAATAATACAAACAGCTGCTGCTATTACAGATAAAACTACCGTAATTTTAGAATATCTTAAATACCAACTAATATTTTTATGAATAGCAACATCGTCAATAGTTTCATTAATTAAAGATTTTCCACATTCAGGACATTTCTTAGCTGATGAAGCTACATTAGCTCCACATTCAGGACAAGTTGTTACAGCCATAAATTCACCTTCTAAACTTTATCGTTGTCACTACCTGAATCTTTAGGATATAAAGTAGTTACTTCATCTAATAATTCAACATTCCTTAATTGACCTTTTTTAAATAGTTTATTAACTCTATCAACTACGTCATCATCAATTTTCTTATCTTTGTCATTCATCATCTTTTTAACAGTTTCACGAACAACATTCTTAATAGCTTTTTCTAATCTTTCAGTTGAATTATCATAGTAACTATAACTTTCAGCTTCAAGACTACTCAAATGAACAAATAAAGTATATTTCTTATCATCTTTTGAATATCTATAGTCATAATATGCTGTAACATTTCCACCATAACTATTCTTTCCTACTACTTCAAATACCATTTCATGATCATAATCGAAATAAACATGTTGTAATTTAAATGAATCAGGATCTTTTAACATATCTGAAATCTCATAACTAGTTCTAGCTATAAAGTTTTCAATAATAACTGCTTCCTCTTCATCATCGTCATGTGCTTTTTCTAAAGCTTTTTCATAATCACCTTGTTCTAGGTATTCTTCAACAGTAACTAATAGTGGTGGTATTACCTTAGCACAAACAATACCAACTATTGCTAATAGTAAAACAACAGCACCTATAACAATAAATTTAACCTTGTGTTTCTTTACTCCTGCTTTTAAATTTTTCTTAGCGGTTTGAACATCAATACCTAAATCACTAGAATTCTTTTTACCACAATATGGGCAAGTATTAGTAGTTAAGTCATATGTTTTATGACATTCACTACACTCTATAGTTTTAATAACTGGAGCTCCGCAATGAATACATTTTTTAGATTCATCACTAATATCTTTCCCACACTCTCTACATTTAATCAATGCCATAATATCTCTCTCCTATTCTTAAAGTTATTTATAACTATATTATATATTTTTTCTATTCTTATTTCAATTAAAAAAAGGATTAAATCCTTTTTTACTTCTTAAGTGGATCATAATCAGTATAAGTACTAAATACAGACTCTGCATTTAACAATGATACATCATTGTTTTCAAATTTATATTTAATCTTAACAGACATTCCTGTCTTATAATTCAAAACTACATAACCGTTTTTAACATCATAAGTTCCACTATTACTTAATCCCATAGATGTAGAAATAACAAATTTATTTGGAGCATCAAATTCTAATTTTTGTTTACTAATTTTAGTTCCAACATTAGAATAGAACTCAAAATAATAACCATTAACACTCTTCTTAAACATATTTAATGTAGCAGCATCTACTGCTTTCATCATGTTATCTTCTTCAGTTTTCTTAGTTGTATAAACACTTTCATCTAAATCCTTAGATATTTCATCTAAATTAGCTTTTTTCTTAATATCATCAGTTTTTAATTTAAGATCTTTAAATCCTTCAATTTCACTATGACTAAATACAATATTTCTACCAGCCTCTAAGTCACCTTTAGCAACTTCAATAGTAGAACACATTTTAAATGTATCACCAACATAAACTTTTTTACCAAAATCACTATAAGCATAATTAGTAAACATTGGAACATTATTACTTGATACTGTTGCTTTATACTCATTGGTATCGTTTATTTTCATCTTTAAAGATGATGAAAATAATGTTGCATTCTTTTCTACTTTATCCACAGTATAGAAAACATAAATCAAACTTAGTTTTTCATTTTCATATGATTCATCTTGATAAATACCATCTACAGACAAACCTTTTGTAGATAAAACCGCACTTTCCTTTTTAGGTGTATCTCCTTTCTTTTCATTATCTTCTTTTCCACATCCAGTAAAGAAGAACAAACCAAAAATAAGAATAATTAAAAGTAATTTATTCTTTTTCAAAATAATCATCTCCTACCAACATTATATATATTTAAAACATTTAATTCAATAATCTAACCAACAAAAAATAGACTTTCGTCTATTCTTATTTATTTATACTATCAATAAAACTATTTAGTATTTTTTGACTATTTTCATCATCAATATATTCAGGATGCCATTGAATTCCCATAATGAATTTCTTATCTGGATGCTCTACTCCTTCAATAATACCATCATCTGTTGTAGCATTAACTTCTAATGTATTCATTTCAAAATCTACTACATCATTATGGTTACTGTTAACAGGAATTCTATCATCTACTAACATATTATATAGCTTTGTATTTAAATTTATATTTACTTCATGTTTATAAGTAAATGGTGAACCATGATGACTTTCATTTTCTAATCTTCTAGTCATATCCGATTTAGTTTTTTCTTTAGCAAACATACTACATAAAGTTTGAAAACCTAAACAAGTAGCTAACAATGGCTTATCATATCTAATTGCATAATTAATTATGTATTCATCAAAATTATAAGCATAAGTTCCACCTGGTAAGAAAAAAGCATCACACATATCTAATAAATATTCTAATTTACTATCTACCTTATCTTCAAACTGATCTAACTTAGTTAAACAATCTTTTTCGGTAGGTAATATTGTAAGACATACAACATCTTCCCTTTTATTTAAATATCTTCTAACTTCATCACGGGTTTGTATAACATCTTCATTGTCTTTATTATAATAAGCCCTACCAACTATACCAATTACATGCATAATATATTTATCTCCAAACTAACATATAAACCACAAATAATAACACTATTATAACAACCGCAACAACTACACCAATTGTTGATAGACTAATAAATCCATTATTAGGATACCTAAGTGCCAAAGTCTTAGGTTTATTTAACTCTATTTCCGGTGTCTTTGCTTCTTCTAATTTAGATTCAGGTTCAACTACCGGCTTTTTTTTAATAACTTCTTTTGCTATTTCTATTTCTGGAACCATATATGGAACTAATCTATGTTTATTACTTTCAGCATTTTCTATAACAGCCATATTCCTACGAGGATCAGTTAAATGTTCTTCAGTTTCTCTTTCATATTCATTAGCATACATATATCTTGATGCTTCAGGAATATTAGCAACTACAAACTTACTAGGTTCAATTGTTCCTTCATAAACATTTCCATTATGTTCAGTATATTGTTTTGACTTATCATATAGTACACACATAATAGTTTCAATTACACCTAAACCCTGAACACCAGTTTGTTCTATACTGTCTTTACCAACAACTCTTTTAGGGATTAATGCAACATTTAATTTTGGTGAACTAAATACTCTATATTGTTGCTCATAAAAAGCTAATACCCTTTGAGTTTCCTCATCACTTAAACCTGCATTAGTACATAAATCCATAACATTTCTTCTACAATCAGGTTCACTTCTTAAAATATATGGTGATGGTTCTACATTTGTGTGATATACAGTTGAATGATCAGAAGAAGTAAACCAATTAAACCATTCTGGAGAATCTATAGCATGTTGAAAAACTTTAGTAAAATCATGCTCAAAATATATTCCTGAACCTCCATAATATGGATATCCTCCCATTGGAGATACAACACCTTTTCTCATAAAGATACTTTGTATCTCCATAATATCTTTTGGTTTTTCTTTTCTTTCTTCTGTAGATCCAATCAAACCATCTTTCATTATAGAATCAAAATATGCTTCTGGGAATGAATGTGTTACATATCCATTAGTAACATACTCTTGTAAGAAATAGTTTCTTACTCTTTCAATACTTTCTGGTTCAATTTCCTTTGTAATATCTATATTAAGTTTATTAGCAATAACTATTGCAATTAACTTAGATCTTTCAAAATAGAACTGTTCTGGTGAAATATTTTTCTCTCTATATTCATTATATAATTTTTCAACCTCTGTTATATAAAACTCAAAACCATACCCATCTTTATGAATTACATGATGAATAAAAAACTCACCTATTAATTGACCTAAATAATGTATATTATTATATCTTTCATAATTATTTCTTAATAATTCTAAAAAATATTCAGAATTCACATTTTGTTCTATATTAAATAACATTTGTTTCTCTTTATCCATCTAAACATCACACTTATTTCTTATCTAATATCCATTTTTGTAAGTATTTAATTGGTGTACCACAATATTCACACTTACCAGCATTAACATCAATAGAAGCGCCACAATTATGACACTTAATATAATTAACACCATTCTTAACTTCTAATACTTCATTAGTATTTTGAACCATTGTAAAATCTTCATCTACATATTTAACGACTAATTTACCATGTTCATATAAAACTTTTCTTAATTCTACAACTACCTTAATATAGTAACGATCATCATGAATGAAACTAGTGAAATCTAAATAATCTATAACATCATAATCTACTACATTTTCTTTTGAATAATAATACTTACCTATTTCATAATTTAGATTATTATAGAATTCCTTCTTATCTAAACCACTTTTATCCCAAAATTCTTGTTGCTTTTTATTTTGTCTATCTTTATATCTTTTAATAGGTCCTAATATTACATAAGCATCTAACGAATAGAAGAAATAGTATAGAACCATTGTTAAAATAGCACCATAAACAAATATCTTACCTATATCAACTGCATTAAATGTTCTAGAAGTATTCTTAATCCAGAAGAAACATATTATTAAACTAATAATAAAGTCTATAACACCTACAACAATACGATAAGTATTATTTCTTAAAACTCTATCATAATGATACTTACTTCCTAAATCCTTATCAGTATATTCAATATTATAATGAGTGCCACAATAAGGACAGCCATTCAAGAAATCTTTTACCTTCCCAGTCATTCCACAGTTAGGACATTTATGATCCTTTTCAATTTCTTCTTGTGCAACATAAGTATATTCAATTCTTGAATCAAATTGTTTTTCTTTATGCTTTAACGCATTATTGATGTAGTATTCTTTAGCACAAACAATACCCTTACTAATATCGTCGTTCTTACTACCATCACTATTTCGTTCTTTTATTTCATTACCATCAATAAACTTTGTTTTAATGTTTATACCATACGAACTAAGTTTTTTAGCATGAAAATCATCTGATACAAAAGCCATCTAATTTCCACATCCTATCTATTATTATTGTTATTGTTATTATTGTTATTATTATTGTTGTTATTATTAGATGATCCTCCACCACTACTTGACCAAGAACTAGAACTAGAACCAGATCCTCCGCTTCTACCATAACTTGTGTATTGAGGAACTTTATTTATAACATGAAAAGCTGAATTACTTAAAATAACACTAGCAATATAAGTGGATGCACAAGAAGCCGCAAATGAATTCAAAGTTTGAGTTCCAACAACAAAATTAACTTTACTTCCGGTTGCACTAACAGAACCTTTAGGGTTAGCTCCTAAAAATTCATATATTTGTTCAAATTGTTGTTGATTAATTTTATAGTATTTTGAAAACTCAACACATCTTTTAAATCTTATCAATTCTTCATAAGTTTCAGGTTCTTTCATATTATTTCTCCTTATCTATATAATAAAAATCAATATTTTGGAATGGTAGATTAATAGCTTGAATATGATAATATGCATTATTCTTTTGTTTATAATAATGATAATCTCTTAAACTACTCGTCGTAAAGAATATATTATTAGTATTCTCTAAAGAGTATTCTTTACTATATTCCTTTATCATATTTGTAATATCATACTTATAATAACACTTTTTATCACTTGGTGTATTATCTAAAACACCTTTATACACTTGAACAGTAGCTATATGTCTTTGCTTAGTTCTACCTTCATCTCCATATGTTACTAAATTACCAGATAATAACATCATATATAAAGAATTATTTTCAGGATAATCACATTCTGCTTCAATCAATTTTTTCTTCATATAAATAGTTACTTTACTATCTGGTGTAATAAAGATAACATCTCTATTAACTTTAGTCACCTGTGATTCTAATTTATATTCTTGATCATCCACTTTTAAAATAAATGAATTAGCATCATATATATACTTTAACTTAGGATCACTATTAATAATATCATCCAACTCTGGAAAATCACTTTTAACCTTATATTTTTCAGGGTCTTCATTTCTCATTTTACTAACATATTCATATACATATTCATTATTTTCATCTTTTAAATAATTACGATCCTTATACATCCTTTGTTGTAATAAACATGTATAACTCTTGTTAGTTTTATAATTATTTTTTACAAAAGGACATCCCGTCTTGCATAAATATAAATAACCACATTTACTACATTCTTCATTAAAAGGTTCCTTATTATGATTATTAAATATCTTTTCATGAGCAGTAGCTAATATTTCATCAACACTATTCTCATAAATATTACCATAATAGAAATCAGGATGCTTTTGCCCTCTTACACAAGAATAAATATCTCCATTCTTCTCTAGTAAGAAAAACTTATCTCCACAGTTATCACAGTTACTACAATAGCCTGGTCCAAATTCATCAAACCATGGTCCATTGACACCTGTATCTAACTCTGTACCATCAAAATGCTCATGCATTTTATTATATAAATCTAATTGTTCTTCTTCACTTATATGATGAAGAATACCATTAGAATTATAATCAAATCCAATCATGAAATTAAAATCATTCATATCTAAACAAGTATTCTTATGTAGATATTCAATATCTTTAATAATTTCATCTAAATATTTATAATGTTCCTTAAAAATCGTTGCTGATACTTTCTTTTTATTAGGAATATCTTCTAATAATTTAATATTAGAAAGTATTTTATCTAATGTTTTCTTACCACCCTTATCTACACGATACTTTTCGTGTAGCTTTAAAGGTAAATCTAAACTACCAGATATTGAAACATTAAACTCTTTAATCGTATCTATATGCTTCTCTAAATCATATAGATTAGTTTTAATATGTGGTCTTCCAACTTTAAAACCCGCTTCATTTAATAAACTTCTATTCTCATCATAATAATCGCTAATAAACTTAACAATATCATGAAAACTATCTTTAGATAATGTTGTAACTTCCCCACCATGTAGTGAAATATTAAATGGAACAACATTACTCTCTTTAAACTTATTAACAGCAAATTTTAAAGTATCCACTTCATTATATTCCTTCATTGTATCTTTAGTATTATCTTCTAAATAACAATATTTACAAGCCATATTACAAGCCATTGTAGGAACATATAATAAATGTATATACTTATAATCCATAACCAAAACCTCCATTAATTAACGTCCATCATACCTTAATACTCTTGTAGGACTATCCTTAAATGCTCTTTGATTAACAACTGTATTATTAGGTATTGTAATAGCTTTCAATGAAGAACATCTTCTAAAGGCAGAAGATCCTATTTCTGTAAGTTTGCTACTAGGACTAATTGTTACAGTTGTCAAGGAATAATCTCCTTCAAAAGCATGTCCTCCTATTCTTGTAACAGTATCAGGAATAATAATACTTATAAGTGAAGTACATCCATTAAATGTATCTCCTCTTATTTCTGTTAAATTCTTAGACAAAGTAACTGCTTTAAGATTATAAGCTCCCATAAACGCTTCTCCACCAAGGTTAGTTACACTATCTGGAATTGTAATGTTTTCTAGTGAAACACAATCTTTAAACATTCCGCCACCCATAGTTTTTAAATTACTTGATAATCTAATATGAGCTAAATTACTAGCTCCAGCAAACATTTCTCCACCCATAGTAGTAACACTATCAGGAATAACTACATTATCTAAATGGGTACAATCTTTAAACATTCCGCCACCCATTTCAACTAAACTATTAGGCAACTTTATCTCTTTCAAATTATAATCGCCAGCAAACATTTCTCCACCCATAGTTGTTACACTATCAGGTATCTCAATCTTCTTCAATGAAGTACAATCTTTAAATGCTCCACCACCAATAGTTTTTAAACTACTTGATAATTTAACACTTTCTAAACTAGTAGCTCCAGCAAATGCTTGACCTCCTATTTCTTCAAGTTCGTCACCAAACTCGACAGAAGTAATTCCAGTACAATTCTTAAATGCACTTCCACCTAAAGTTTTTAATTTCTTTGGTAGTTTTACACTCTTTAATTTACGACAATTTAAGAAAGCTTGTCCTCTTATTTCTGTAATATTATCAGATAAAACAACTTCCTCTAGGAATGGCATATTAGAAAAAGCATTACCTCTTAAACTAATAACTGGTTTACCGTTATGTTCTGAAGGTATCTCTGCTTTTGTCATATTAGTGATACCAAAAGCATAGAATCTAACTCCATAACCACCATCCATTTTTTCATATATAATTCTTGGTTGTAAGAATACACAAAATGACAAAACAATAGCAACTAGAATAGTCCCTAACATAAACTTACCACTATTATCTTTAACTAAAGATTCTTTAGATAACATAACAATATTGGAAATCTTTTCCCCTGGTCTTTCTTTAATCTTTTTCTTTAAGTATCTTACTAAACTATATTTATTAGTTAGAATAAAAATAATAATGATTAAAGCAATTCCAATAGCATATGTATAAACTGGGAAATGGAAGAATACTAAACTAATTAAAGCAAATACTAAAATAGCAAGTATAATAATTAATACTTTTTTCTTCTTTAATGCTTCTTCAGCAATTAATTTAGTTTTTAAATCAATTCCAGCTTTTTCAGCCTCTCTTAAAATAAATTGTTCTAAACATTGATCATCAGTTAAAGAATACATAGGGTCAAACATGGCAGAAGAAACAGTCACTGTTGGATCTATATATGTATTATTTTCCAGAGATGCTCCACAACTTACACAGAACTTATCGGTAGGTACAACAACAGCGTTACAACTCTTACATTTAACATTAGCAAGTGTATTACGAACCCTGTCATTAATACTTTGTTTAAGACTAGATTTAACATCTGCTGCACGCATTGCTTGAGGCCATGCTCCAACAGCACCTGCTATACATAAGATAAAAACTATAGCATAAAAGCCTTCTCCCCAAAGTATTCTACCAAGACCTAGTGCTAAAGCTGTAATAAGAAGATTCTTCCAAAAAGCAGTACCAAAATCATTTGTAGTATCTGCTATAGACAAAGGAATAACAAACATTACAATAACAGCAATAGCAACTCCAAAGACTGGTGAAGAACCAGAGCTCTTAGCAAAAACAACTATGGGAGTCATTAATAACAATAATAATACTAATAATAATTTCTTTTTCATATATCCTCCTATTGGCTTAATAACCAATTAAATAATTTTTCATTTTTATAATATCTTTGAATAGTACTATGTGAAGCACCTTGAACAACATCAAGCGTTGCTTTACCACCCTGATTATTAATCTTATTAACTAAATTATTCAAGCAATTCTTATAAGAAGATTCACTGCTACCAACAATAGCATATATTGGAGTGTTAACATATTTAGCAGGATTATAACCATCAGAACAGCCACTCATTGGCATTGCGGCTCTAAAATAATTTTGATACTGGGAAACCATATACCATGTTCCATAGCCACCCATTGACATACCAGTAAGGTATATTCGACTTCGATCAGCATTATATTCCTGTATTGTTTTATCTATTATCGCTTTCGCCGCCGCAGCATTATTTCCATTCCATCCATGGGATGGTGCAATTGGTGCTAAGAAAATAAATGGTTGATTGCTACGATTATAATTATTAGCAACAAATGATACTATTGGTAAATTACCTACTCCTCCGACACTACCTGTTTCACCAGATCCATGTAAGAAAACAATTATAGGCATATTACTTTTAGCAGGAGATGGTGCTATTTCATAATACTTCATATTAACACCAGATCCACTAAACTGTTTAACATTAACTCCGTTAGCTCCAACCTTAACCGGTGTTATATTTCCATCAGGAAGTGTTCCTCCAACAGTTTCTCCAGAACTACCAGACTGTTGTTGCTGTTGTTGCTGTTGTCTCTGTTTTTCCTCTTTTTCTTTCTTCCACTCTTCAAAAGTTTGCTTAGCTGACCCTCTCTTCTTCTGATCAGCTTCATAAGCAGCCTTTAATTTTTTTTCATCTTCTTTTTCTTGAGCTTGTCTTTCAGCTTTTTCTTCAGCTTCTTCTTTTTGTCTTAAAGATTCTACTCTTTCTTTAGAAGCACTTTCAAAACAAGCTAAAAACTCTAATTTATCTCCTAAAGTAAAACTATTAAATACATAGGAAATAATAGTAGGTAAAAAAACAATTATTAAACCAGCTATGATTCTTCTAACTAGTAATTTACCACTATCTTTTAAATCTTCTTCCTTACCACTAGTAATAGCTTTAAAAAAAGTAATAATACTAGTAATAATAATTATTGGTGGTGCTATATAACATACTATTTTTAAAAACGTTTTTACTATTAGCATAATCTGTACTATATATGATTTATCACAAAACGCTAGTATCATCTTTACACCACCTCTTTTCTATAAACTAACAAATATTAATTAATAATACCAATAACAATAAATACAGCAGTCAATAATTCAACCACTAAACACAAAATAACTGAACCCTTTTTTGGGCTATTCTTAAGTGATATTATAGTCATTAAAAGATTACAACAAAGTACAACCATACTTATAAGAGAAGCCTTGCCATTTAGAGCTCCTACTAAAGAATATAAAAGGTTAGCAAATACAATTAATAAATTAGCAATTGAATTCTTCTTAGCCTGTGCAGGAACTTGTTGATATTGCATACCTTGATTCATCATTGGTTGTTGTTGCATCATTGGTTGCTGTTGGGGCATACTTTGGTTCATCATTGGTTGCTGTTGGGGCATACCTTGGTTCATCATTGGTTGTTGATTATTATAATATTGATTATTACCATTTTGATTATAATTTGGATCCATACAATCACTCTTTCTATAACAAAATTATACTATAAAAAAAAGAACTAAAATAGTTCTTTTTATTAGTCATTTGACAAGTTATCAAAATAACCTTGAATGAATACTACCGGAGTACCTTTATCTCCACTACCACTTGTTAAGTCACAAAGTGATCCAATTAAATCTGTTAATCTACGAGGAGTAGTACCTTGAGTAACCATTTGACCTTTTAAGTCTTTGGCTTTGTTTCTTATTTCATTCTTAATAGCTTCCTTTAATTCATCGCCACGTAAATCAGGGAATTTATTATCAGAAACGAATTTAAGTTTAATCTCATTAGGAGTACCCTCTAACCCACTTGTATATGCTGGAGAAACAACAGGATCCGCAAGCTCCCATATCTTTCCAACAGGGTCTTTAAATGCTCCATCTCCATAAACCATTACTTCAATAGTTTTACCAGTAGCTTCTTTTAATCTTCTTTGAATTCCATCAACTAATTTTTGACCAGTTCTAGGGAATAATTTTAATCTTTCTTCTGTAGATTTATTAGAACCTAACATACCATATTTTTCATTAAAACCAGAACCATCTACTGGTGCATTCATTATTTCATATAAACCAAATACTTTAGCACCCTTAGATTCTAAGATTTTTTTAGTTTTGAATCTAGTATGGATATCACATGATAATACATTATTTGTGTATTTTAAGATATCAGTTACTGAGTTAGATAAAATAAATTCAGCTTTACATCCTTCAGCTTCGATTAATTCACGATAGAATTTAATCATATTTATACCTGTAAATGGATGTAGCCAATCACCAAATACTCTTTCATAGTCTGCTTCAGTAATAACACTACCCAAATTGAATTCGCTACTTTCAAGTTTATCTTCATCTAGGATTCCATTACCTACTTCATCTGCTGGGAATGATAATTGAACATACAATTTCTTAGTTGCTCTAGCAATAGCTTTTAGAATAATAGAGAATCTATTTCTACTTAAAATTGGAAATACAATTCCTAACTCATCAGGATTATCAAACTTATTCTTGATATCTTTTGTTACTTGATCAACAGTAACATAATTACCTTCTGAAATACCTACGACTGCTTCTGTAATAGCAACTATATCCTTATCATGGAATTCAAATCCATTATTTCTAGCTGCTTTTAGAACAGAATCAACAACAATACTTTCTAGGTCATCATTTTCTTTGATAATCGGTGTTCTAATTCCTCTAACTGTTGTTCCTAAATCTCTCATCTTCATCTCTCCTTCAAAAAAATAAAAAGAAACACTTTCCCTGTTTCTTATATGTGAAATCGCCCAGTTAAAAAACCAGTTATATCATGACTTATTTTTAAATCATTGTTTTTTTTAACCATCTTATCCCACCGTAATAATTATATCATACCCTTTTTTACCTTCACTATTTTTTCACTTGTTGTTTACACTTTCACAAACAAAAGTTAAGTACTTTTTCTCTAATATTTTACTAGCTTTTAAAGCAACTTCTTTATCTTTATATATACCAAATACACAAGAACCGGATCCACATAATAGTGTTCCTAAAGCTCCACTATCTATTAAATCTTTCTTTATTTCTTTACAATCTACAACATCTTCAAAACTATTAAACAAATTATTAACCAATAAATCCAAATTATTGTCTTCTAATGCCTTAATAACTTGATTACTATTATCAGGTATCTCCCTATTTTTTAATTCATCAAGTTTTTTATACATTAAACCTGTATTACATTCTAATTCTGGTTTAATTACAACTAAATTAAAATCCAGATTACTAACAATAGGAGTGATAATATTCCCTGTTCCTTCTCCCAATACTGGATAATCATAGTAACAAGGGACAACATCACTACCCAAGCTTTTACCAAGTTTATTTAACTCTTCAAAAGTCATCTTTAAATCAAAATATTGATTAACCATCAAAATAAAAGTTGCTACATCTGTACTTCCTCCACCTAAACCAGCTTGCATAGGTATTCTTTTAAATAATTTAACATCTACCCCTGGGATTTCATATTCTTCCTTCAACATATCATAAGCTTTTAAAATTAAATTATCACTCTCTAATTCTTTTATATTACAAGAAATAATACATTTATCTAAATCATTTCCTTCTATTTCAATCTCATCACATAAACTAATCTTATGAAAAACAGAATCTAAATAATGTTTGCCATCTTCTATTTTATTCTTAATAATTAAACTAAGATTAATCTTAGCATAAGCTTTTCTTTTCATAACATCACCAACAATATTATAACAAATAAAAAAAGAACTATTTAGTTCTTTTCTCTTCTGCCTTATAAACTTCAAAATCAAAATTAGATCCCATGAAGTAATCAAAGATATAAGCTCTTGTAATATCTTCTTCATTACCACTTAATAATAATGTTGAAATAACTGCTTTAGCAAATTGAACTTTTTCTGTTTTACGCATTGCATATTCTTCAATTGCTACATCTAACATATTACCTTTTGGTAATATATTTAATTTTCTAAACATATCTCTTATTTCCACAATATTACGTCCTTCTAAAACGCGATTAAGTGCAACTGATTGATAATGAACAGGTAATCCAGGAATTGTTTCTAACTTATAAGCTTCTTTTAAAATACCTTTTTCAAAAGACATTAAAGCTTCACTATCATCACCAAAAGGTTTAATAGTACAATCAATTGAAGGAGTTCCTAAGAATACTTTAGTTTCATCAGTCAATCCATCAAATGATAAATCAAATGACTTCTCACTATGTAAAAAACCTTCAGGAAACTCTTTTCTTAAATGTTGAACTACTTCCTTAATAGTCATTCCATAATCATCCCAGATTTGTTTTCTAGTTTCGTCATCTACTTCTAATCCATTCTTCTTCAAGTACTGTGATCTTTCATAAGTAAATCTTTGAACATTCAAATATAAAGATTTCTTAAGCATTTCTTTGTCATAATCCATAAAAAAATCCCCCTAAGTGAGATGTATTATACATCAACTAAGGGGAATTGTAAAAAACTTCTATTAAACTACTTCTTTCATTTTTGTTTCAAGCGCAGTAAAAGTTTTAGGATCAAATTCAGTCACTGCTCTATACCTTTTCTTACCAATAAATGCATAATACTCAAGATAGTATTTGTTATTAACCAAGATAAGTACACCTTCTGAAGCTTGACTGAAGTTTGGATTCTTAGCTTTAACAATTTGATATAATGGGAATCTTTGTTTTACTATCGTCTTTTCTTCAGCAGTTAAATTAACTCCTTTCGTATAATCATAATAATCGCTCCAGTTTATTAATAACTGCATGTAGATAGAGAACACACGATCTTTAGCCCAACTCTTTCCGAATTTCTTGTAATAGAAATCTGTTAATCCATTAATAGCATTAGCTTTAACACTAACATATCCTGTAGCATTTGCAGACGTCCATTGACTAATAGCAGATAAGAAATCCGTATAAGATTTAAGAGATACACCATACTTATTCAATTCTAAAAATAATAGTTCTTCAGAATTATTACCATAGAAAATATCATTCATTTTCTGTTCACCGATCAAATATGCAATAGCATTATAAATCAAAACAGAATCATTATAAGCTAAGCCAGCTTCGTTAAAATATCTAAAAGCATTTGTCTCAGCACCAGCTTCAATTATAAAAGTACCTCTTGGTAATTCTGAATAAATACATTTATCTTCATCGGTTTTAGTAGAATCATAATATTTATCTCCAACACGACAAACTCTTCTATAAACATACTCTGCTCTTCCACCAATTCGGTGATCAACAAAATGCATAAATTCATGACGCAAAATATAATCTTTATTTGCTATCATTTCAATTTTTGGTGGTTCTGAATCATAATACAATCCTGCTGCATCAACAGAAAGAACATTTTTTACCGTTATAGTTAATTGATCCAAACTATTTAAAAACTCTTTTTCATTTAAGAATTTCTTATTAGTTTGTATTACTTTAAAAAATGGAAGCACATTATTTCTATAATTATTTAAACTCTTATTATTTAAAACAACATACGCGTATCTTTTAAACAATTCTGGGTCTTTATCAATATAAGATTTAATATTCTCTAAATGATAATCTTTTATCGTTTTACTAATATCTATATTAGTTTCAAAGTCTTCATACTTAACATTATTTAATATATCCTTTTCACCAAGTATTAACAATTGATTTCTTACAGCTCTAGATACAAAGAAAGCTCCTTCATATACATAAGTTAAATTTGGATAATTAATATCTGTTAACAACTTTTTTCCATCACTAATACCATATTTATCATTCTTTTTCACTACACAAATGCTACCTGGAAAACAAGTTATTTCATCATAAACATCAGAAACCTTTTTAAAACTTTCATCCATAAAGTACATTGCATTTTCTTTAGTACAAACAAAAGAATCAACAGTATTAACCGTTATACTTGAATCACACTCATTTTTTAATAAACCAGACTTGTTATAATACTTTTCTTTGTCTTTATCATATTCTTTTACTAAATTACCAAAGTTTTCTAACATATTTGTAGTTTCAACTAATCTATTATTATCAAAAATTGCAATTCGTTCTGTTTCTTTAGTAGCACCAATTAAAACTTTATTACCTATTCTTCTAACACTTTGATAACATTGATCATTATATCTTTTATTCTTCTTATATAAAGCAAATCCTCTATCACATGCACTATAATCAATATAATACATATCAGTTATTCTTCTTTTATCCTTATTATCTTTATTTAACCATAAACCATCATTAGATAAGAATTTATCATCTAAAATATAATAACCATTCTTAGAAGCAAACTTATCATATTTATCTAATTTATGTGTTTCTAAATCATATAGATAAGTCTTATAGTCATGAAAAATAACATACTTATTACCTACTTTATAATATTTAGAAACATCATATGTTTTATTATTTTCTGTATCGATTAATTCTTTATCAAGCACAATAAATTTATCCACAACTGCTATACTATTATAATCTTTTAATGCATATCCATTTATATATCCAGGATTATAAAGTTTCCTATTATTGTTATTATCTATCGTTACATAATATGATCTACCATCGATGGTTTCTTTTTCTAATAAACGATCAGTCTTACCTATTTTTGTTAATAAACCTTTCTCATCAAAACTTTTATAATAAAGAGCTTGTGTTTTAGAATTATTAACAACTTCATCTACTACATAACAATCGCTATAAGGATTATATGAAATATAATTTTTATTTTCTAAAACCATCTTCATATTATAATCAACAACATTATAATATGAACCATTACTATAAATAATGTATTTATCATTTATATAAGCAATATCATCTGCATTTATATCAAGCTTCTTAACAATACCTTCTACACTTAATTTTTCACTAGAATCCTGAATAGCCACATATTTATCAGAATAATCTTTTTTAATTACTTTAAAGAATACAATTACTCCTAAAGCAATTATCAACAAGACTAAAACAATCCCTATTATTCTTTTCTTCTTCATAAAATCCCTACTTCTCTACAAAATACATTATATCAGCAATATCTCTTGTTGATGTAACAATTCCACTATAAGTATTTGTATTTCTTCTTTTATAAATCAAATTAGTACTTCCACCACCATCAGTATTAAATGCTGTAATACATCCTTGATTACGCATTACCGTTGCCAAAGATTTAAAACTTAATCCATTACTACGATTATTAATACCAACAGTGTTAGTAACAATAATAAAATTATTCTTATCGATTTGGCCTATACCTTGTCTTACATCATTAACAGTTTTCAAACCATTATTAATCTTACCATTTTGAACTAGTATTGGTCCAAAACCAAATGTATATTTAGCTCCTGATTTAATTATATAATTAGCGTGATTAATATTTGCTTGTTTATTACTAGTAGTTAAATTATACGCAATTAAATAACCATTTGAATTCATTGCAAATGTTATTGCATATAAATCATACATCTTTAATGCCGAATAGTTTCTAAGTACTTTACCATCTACAATAACTAAAGGAGATTTTGAAGTATATCTCCATTTTGGATATATCTTACCTATTTTTGAATTAAACACAGTACTTACTATACCCGAAGCATTGGCTCCTATCATAGCTTTACTATAATAGCCATATTTTGTTGAAGCATAATTCATAATGATACCAGCTCTTTCCAATTGCGGATATCCTTTAGGAACTGCTACCTTGAATTGATTATAAGGATCTTCTACCCAAATATGTGTAATTAAATAAGTAGGTGTAGGTTTCTCAACCCAATACTTCATTGTTGGGCCATCAAATCTATATAATACTTTTTTACTAGCATCAGCATTAATTGGTCCATATAAATAATTACAACCAATATTAGCCTTATTGCCTGCTTTATCTATTACTTCCACAGCACCGCTTTTAACCATTGATTTAATGGTAAAAATATAACTACTAAAACTTTGATTATTATACTTATATGTACTCACTCCACTAGAATCTCTTATATCTAAATTAAAAGTAGTATTCTTAGCTTTAGTATTCATTAATGCTCTACAAGTTCCAGTAGGTGGTGTTCTATCTATATTAGATACATAAAACTCAATTACATCTTTATTGCCATAAGTGTCATACATATCTACAGAAAAATGGCCATTATCATTTACTGTATAAACAATATTATCCTTTAATACTTTATGACCATCAACGATATAATAATCAAAATTATTTAAATTACTGGATATATTAACATCAACTTTTGTCTTTGTTGGAGCATTGCTAAACTTAACATTAAAACGTGATCCAGTGACATTAACTTTTCTTGTTAATAATTGTTTCTTTTTATTAATTCTAATTAAATAATTAACTTCATAAGTACCTATCTTAGAAGTATTAACATTATTAGAAACTGTAACATACTTTGTATAATCATTATTATCATTACTTCTAATACTATAACCCGGATCTTCAAATTTACTATTTAATTTAACATCTATTTCCTCGTCACCATTTAAAGTAAAATAAATATCATCTAATGGATTAGGTAGTACTTTAACAGTTCTAAAAATCTCATTCTTTTTCCAAATACTATTAATTCTATAAAAAACTTTATATTCACCAACTTTATCTGTCTTAACATCAGCTTTAACTTTAACTAACTTAGTAACATTTTTACCTTTATAATTAAAAGCTTGAAATCCATTTTCTTTATATAATCCACCTTCATACAAAGATATTTCACTTTGACCATTTAATTTAATATCATAAGTATGAATCTTAACTTCATGTTTAATAAATAAAATAGACAATAAAACAACTATTAAACAAACAACTACAATTGCATATTTATTATTTCTTTTAGATAAATCAATAAAGAATAATCTTGCTTTTTCTTTAACATCTACCAACTTATTCTTAATAAGATTAATCTTTTCATTAACCTTTTTTTCTTCTACTACTTCCTCTTCAACAGTTTCTTCTTTAACTTCTTCTTCAGGAGCAGTATAGTTGTTAGACATTAAAGAATATTGAATTTCTTCATCAGAATAATCATCAGATAATACCTCAATTTCTTCTAATTGTTCAACAGCATCATTTAATTTTTCTATCTTTTCATTTGAATCCATAGCAAAAATAGACTTAGCATCTTCATTTTTCACTAGTCTTACTAATCTATCAGAGGATTGATTTTCATTGCCTGGATTCTCTTTCATAGCTCATACCTTTCCATTCTATCTTTAATTATAACAAAAATATACCCATTCATAAACCTTTAAGCCCGAATTTCCCAATAAAAAAAAAGAGTTTTCCAACTCTAAACCACAAAATGAACAACGCCAAGTATAAAAAGAAATAGCAAAACAACAATCACAATTGCTAATAAAGTTGTTGAAACAAAACCACCATTCTTCATATACCCACCTCTATTATATATTAATTATAACATATAAAAGTTGACAATATTATAAAAACTCTTTATAATAACTCCTCTTAAAAAGGAGGAGGAGTAATATGAACACTGTAGAAAAGAAAGTCGTAATATCAGTACGAAGAAATGCTAATTACAAACCTTTTGCTACAATTTATTACCAAAATGGTACAGAATTGCAAGCACCTAATCAATTTGATAAACCAACAGCTTTCTTTGCAAACTATATTGCTAAAAAGACTGTAACTAACGAAATAAAAGGTGTTATTTACTCATATGATCAAAAAGGTATTGTTGATCGCTTTGATATTTCACCTATTACAGATGATAATTACTGTATAATTGGTTCTGATCCTGGTAGAAAACCACTTACAGATGTTATTAAAAGAGTAACAGAAGCATCTTCATTACCTGAAATATCTACACCTGTCTATTTAACAGATAATAACCATTCAGTTGTAATGAATGATGAAATATTAAGAAGAAATAATGATATGCCTCCTATTACTAAGGAAGAATTAGATCAAAAATATCAAATAATTGAAAGTATTATTACTGAAGATAAAGAAAAAGTATTAAAAAAAGCAGCCTAACGGTTGCTCTTTTTTTATTCATAAGATACATAGTGATATGAATACTCTTCCTCTTCACTATTTTTATATGAATAGGTATCATAATTACACTTAGCTAATTTACTTGATAAAGGACTTCTACGATGACTTTTACTAAATTCTTCATCAGTTTTATTGAATAAAGTATGTGAATCTCTTAATTCATCATCCCAAGTAACATCTACGTTATAGTATTCATTTCCAATCTTAACTATGTTCCAAGCATGATCTTCACCTTCAGAAACACCAGTAACATAATAAGTAGGTATTCCTAGATGCATCATAATATATTGAAATGCCCTAGCATAACCAGCACAAACAGTACGATGATTAACTATTGCACTATATGCACTTTGATTATTTGGAGCATTAGAATCATACTCAACTAATTCCATTAAAACATCATGAACATATAATTCTTTTTCATAAACAGTACCTAACTTTTTAGCATTATTAACAATTTCATCAACATACTTATTAAATCTTTCAGCGTCATTTTGTGTACCATTAAATGATAAAGTAATCTGTCTACAAATATTCTTATTATTATATCTATAAGAGAAAGTGTTACTTAACCAGAACAATTCTGGATGATCATTAATAACTGATTCAATTACTTCTAATACATCATCCACCTTCATATCAACAACAGGTACAAAAGTTTCTTTATAACTAGATGCATTAGCATATATTTGTTTATATAATTTCTTACCATCACTACTTAAAAATGAATAATAAGGATTATATAAACTATTAAAATCATATTTATCTCCTTTTACTCCACTATCTTCTAATTTAACATTATCTTCAATTAAAGTACCTATAATATTCTTCTTTCCTGAATTAGACATTGCAATACTAAAGAAATTATCAGTATTACCATTCATATAAGAGTAAATATTATAAGAGAAAAAGACTATTCCACATACCAAGAAGAAAATAATCAATATTCTTGTTATTTCTTTCATAATAATCCCCCTTTAAGAAGAGTTATACTACCATAAAATTGTATTTTTTTCAAAAAAAAAGAAGAATTAATCTTCTTTTTTGTCTTTCTTCATTTCATCTATTAAATCTGGATCAACAATTTGAATAGCTTGAGTTCTTGTATCATTGTATTCAAATTCAGTAGGAGCAACTTCAGCTTCTTCTTCATGCTCTAATACATTATAAGCAACTTTACCTACTAAAGTCTTAGGAAGTTCATCTCTAAACTCATACTTATATGGCCA
>Ga0247609_10000590_pt1 | contig 49152 bp, 51 predicted proteins | sample 172DNAGHGlowgp2_FD_193487 | JGI IMG/M metagenome (GOLD analysis project Ga0247609, IMG submission 193487) | Sheep rumen microbial communities from Palmerston North, Manawatu-Wanganui, New Zealand - 1728 DNA GHGlow gp2 | ecosystem: Host-associated > Mammals > Digestive system > Stomach > Rumen ... | reverse complement strand
ACCGGGACAGCCCTCTGAAGCAGCGCCAAGACCTCATAAAGCAAGGCACGGAGCAAATGGACGCTGCGGTCGTGGGCAATCTCAATCTGGATTTCGACAAACAGCCCGACGATCTTGTTGTACATGGCCTCGTCGAGCATCAGATACGGCGAAGGCCGGCGATGGGTGAAATAAGGCAGGCTGTCGATGAAGTGCGGGTCGTTGAAGAACGATAGCAGGAAGTCGCGTTCGAAGATAAGTTCCAAGGCTGTCAGGCCGTTGTCTTCCTTCACGGTGCAAACGTCGCCGGGACGTGCAAAAGCCACCAAGCCTTTGCTTGCGCTGCACGAAACGCCATCGACTTCCACCTCGCCAAAGCCGCCCGTGGTGAGCATCACGCCATAGAACGACTGCCTCAGAACCTCTTGGAAACCCCTGCTTTTGCGGATGGCGTCAAGCGTCACCACGTCGACCAAAAGCTCGTCGCAGTACTTGTCGCGCTGGAATTTTATGACAGGAATCCGCTTCATACCTTATTTACTACTATAAGGAGTCGTTTTTGAGACTGCAAATGTAGTGGTTTTTCTTGGTAAACGCCAAAAAAAGTCAAATGCTCTTCGTCCGTTCCCAATCTTCGCTTTTCGCGTGGCGGCGGGCTGCTGGCTGGCGGGGAAGTGATTTTGCTTATTGTATTAACTTGTTGTTTTTCAGCAATACTTACAAAAAGGTGCGTGTATTGACAAAAGGTAAGTGACTGAAAATTAGAAATTTTTGTATATTTTTGCACCGTTAATCCAAAAACGATGAACAAAAAGGAAATACAAAATGCCACTTTCCCCGATTGCCCGATACGCAACGTGATTTCGCATATCACCGACAAGTGGTCGCTTCTGGTGCTCTACACCTTGGAGCAAAAGGAAGTGCTGCGTTTCAAGGACTTGTGGCGACAAATCCCCGACATTTCGCAAAAGATGCTGACCTCCACGCTGCGCCATCTCGAAGACGACGGCATCATCTGCCGTGAGGTGTTCATGGAGGCGCCGCCGAGGGTGGAATACCGCCTCAGCGAGCGCGGAAAGAGCCTCATGCCGCATCTCGACGCATTGATTTCATGGGGCATCGAGCATCAGGAAAACATATTGCAAGACAGAAACAAACAATCAACTGATACACAACAATAAATTAACACAAAATGAAAACATTAGAAACCATCAAGGAAGGCAAGAACTACACTGCCGTGTCGGTGGGAAAGACCGACGAAATCATCAACTACGAACTGCCCATGGGTCCCGATTTCACCCTGAAAGGCAAGGTGTTTGTCGGACAGGCACTGAAGGCCACAGGCTGCGAGATTTCCTACCAGACCCTCGTTTCGGGACAGGACAGCGGCTTTCTTCACACCCACAAGACCCACGAGGAACTCTACATCATCCTCAAAGGCAATGGCACCTATCAGGTTGACAGCGAGATGATTCCCGTCTCCGAAGGCAGCATCGTCCGCGTGGCTCCCGACGGCAAACGCGCCCTCAAGAACACAGGCAACGAGCCGCTGACGATGATTTGCATCCAATACAAATCCAACAACTTCACCGATGCCGACAGCCCGATGACCGATGGTGTCATCCTCCAAGACGAGGTGAAGTGGTAAAACACCGATTATATCGATATGAACGAGCCGCAATCCGGGCAATGGCTTGGGTTGCGGATTTTTTCGTAGTTTTGCACGCAAGGAATAAACGTTTGACATGGAAATACAAAAATTATATCATGCTCTCCAATCCGCCGATGCCGTCGTAGTCGGCGCGGGTGCTGGCCTATCCACCTCGGCGGGTTTCACTTATTCGGGTGAGCGTTTTGAGAAACACTTTGCCGATTTCATCGAGAAATACGGCTTCACCGACATGTACACGGCGGGATTCCACCAGTTCCCGACCGAGGAGGAGCATTGGGCCTACTGGAGCCGACATATCTACTACAACCGCTATGTGCCCGCCCCGAAACCCGTTTACAACAACCTCTTGAAACTCGTGCTGGACAAGGACTATTTCGTCATCACCACCAATGTCGATCACCAGTTCCAAAAAGCTGGCTTCGACAAACAACGGTTGTTCTATACCCAAGGCGACTACGGGTTGTTCCAATGTGCGAAACCTTGTCACCAAAAAACCTACGACAATGAGAAAACCATCAGGAGAATGATTGCGGCGCAAAACGATATGAAAATACCGACCGAATTGATTCCCCATTGTCCCGTCTGTGGCGGCCCCATGAAGGTCAACCTGCGGGCCGATGACACCTTTGTGGAGGACGAAGGCTGGCACCAGGCTGCACAGCGTTACCTCGATTTCGTGAACAGCCACCAACACGGAAAGGTGTTGTATTGGGACCTCGGCATAGGCAGTAACACCCCGACCATCATCAAACTGCCTTTTATGCAGATGACCTACAAAAACCCAGAGGCGATTTATGCCACCATCAACCTTGGCGAGGCGTTCACTGTGGAACAAATCAAAGACAGGTCGATTGTTATTGATGGGGATATTGGGGAAGTATTAGAGGAATTGTTGAATCGTTGATTAACTACGTTGAATCTTCGATTTGTTGAACTGTTGAATTGTTGAAGATGAATCGTTTAGATTATTTGATTGATTACCTTCTGAAAGAAGACCCGCAATATTCCGAGATGGAGATTCCATCGGATTTGCAAGGCAAGCGTGACCTGTTTCGCGCCTTGCGCAATGTGCGTTGGCCGAAACCTGTCAGCGAGGTATTTCTGCGTTTGCAGGACGAGGAACTGCAGGCGCAACTTCAAGAAAAAGGTGTGGTGGAATTAAACGCTTGTAGAGACGGTGTGCACACCGTCTCTACCAACAAACAATTGCTGGTATGGCAAGGCGATATCACCCGATTAAAGGTAGACGCCATCGTCAACGCGGCCAATAGCCAGATGTTGGGCTGCTTTCATCCTTTGCATAAGTGCATCGACAATGCGATTCATTCCGCAGCGGGTGTGCAGTTACGCGAGGAATGTTACCAACTGATGCTCCAACAAGGTCACGAAGAGCCGACGGGGCAGGCCAAAATCACGAGGGCCTATAATCTGCCGTGTAAGTATGTCATTCATACGGTGGGACCTATCATCCCCAACGGCATCCCGACGGAATTCCAAAAGGAACAACTGGCTTCATGCTACCGAAGCATCATGGCTTGTGCCGATGAAAATCATCTTGAAAGCATCGCCTTCTGCTGTATCTCCACAGGCGAGTTCCGTTTTCCGAGCCAAATGGCCGCCGAAATCGCCGTGCGAACCATCAAAAATTACTTGACCGAGCATCCCGATTGCAGTGTCAAACAGGTGGTTTTCAATGTGTTCAAGGATGTAGATAAGGAGATTTATCAACAGATTTTATAGAAGAGTTCATCGGAGCTTTTTTTCGGCAATTATTGTGGGTGAGCCCATCGGCTGGATTTTCATCGTTGCCACAATCGTTATGGCGGCGGGGTGCTGGCTGGCAGGAAGGTGAGAAAGGATTTTTCAAGCCCGATGTGACTTTCAGAAAACCTTTTTCGAGGTTGGTATCGGGAAAAAGATTATCTTTGCGGTTTGGAAATGTGACGGAAAAGAATGCTTACAGAAACCAACCGCATAGAATTCAAGCGCGAACTTACACGCGAACTCGACATCGAGCGCGAAGTAGTGGCGTTCCTCAATTACCACGAGGGCGGTGTGGTTTATATTGGCATTGACGACAGCGGGAATGCGGTTGGCGTAAAGGATATTGACGGCGACATACTGAAAACCAAAGACCGTATCCGTATGGGCATTTCTCCTTCTCCGATGGGGCTGTTTGATGTTACGGTTGAGCGTATCGATGAAGTTCCTGTCATTAAGATTTTTGTTGCCAGCGGGAGCGAGAAACCCTACTACAAGACGAAATACGGTTTGTCGGAGCGAGGGTGTTTCTTGCGTGTCGGGACGGCTTCGGAACCGATGACTTCAAAGCAAATAGAAGACTTGTATGCAAAACGGGTGCGTCAATCGCTTAAAAACATCCCTTCACCTCACCAAGACTTGACTTTTCGTCAACTACGCATCTACTATGATAGTCAAGGATTAACACTTAATGACAGTTTCGCCAAAACGCTTGACTTGCTCACGACAGATGGCAGTTATAATTATGTGGCCTACTTGTTGGCCGATTCAAATAGCATGTCAATCAAATTGGCAAAGTATACAGGAACGGACAGGGATGATCTGATAGAGAATCACGAATATGGGTACTGCTCGCTGCTGAAAGCTACCGAACAGGTGCTCAATCGCTTGCAAGTTGAAAATACGGTTAAAAGTAGCATCGGATATCCTTATAGAACGGATACACCTCTTTGGAATGAGCGTGCAGTGCGAGAATTGGTCATCAACGCCATCGTTCACAATGATTATTTCAATGAAGTGCCGCCGAAATTCGAGCTTTTCTCTGACCGTTTGGAAATCACTTCGGCAGGCTCATTGCCAAACGGGATGAGCATGTCTGACTTTTTCAATGGCGTCAGTAACCCTCGCAACAAGGAATTGATGCGCGTTTTCCGCGATGTTGACTTGGTGGAGTCGTTGGGAACAGGGTTGTTGCGCGTACTCAAGGTCTATAAGAAAGAGGATTTTGTTTTTATGGACAATTTCACTCGGGTCATCATACCGTATGCAGTGACTTTGTCGAATACAGATGAAAATGTCGCAGAAAAATATATAAATGAATTATCTGAACGACAGCAGCTTATAATCAAAACCATACTTGGCATTGCACAAAATGTCGCAGAAAATGTCGCAGAAAATGTCGCAGAAAAAATAATCGTAAACACCAAATATCTATCCGAACGTTTAGGCGTAAACCGAAAGACCGTCCAACGAGATTTGACGGAATTGGTCGAGAAAAACCTCGTCAGATGGGTCGGTTCTGACAAGACCGGCCATTGGGAAGTGATAGGGAAAGGCGTAGAGTAAAAATCCAAACTAAACAATTGAATATCATTATAACAAAAAATAGACAAATTACAGAAAAGAAGTTAAACTAACATATTATAAATCATAGCGTTTGCTGTTTGTTTGAGTAACACTGGAACGTAGGAAATTTCATTATTACACCGAAAACAGACCGTAAACACCCGCTTAGCGTGGGCGTTTTGTCTGTGTAATTCGGTTTCCTACGACCGCAGTGTTAGGGCAAAATTGCCCACGCACTGTGTTCGTAGGGGACAAATTGCCAAACGCATAAATGTGAGCGTATGGCAAAAGCAGTCAAACAGCATGGGCGGGTCTATACCCCCGATTATCTGGTCAGGCTAATTCTCGATTACGGAGGTTATTATGGTGCTGGCCTGTTGGAAAAGCATATCATCGACAACAGTTGCGGTGATGGAGCTTTCCTCAAAGAAGTCGTGAAACGCTATTGTTCAGTATTCCTCGAACAATCGGATGACTTATCCAAGCTAAAGCGTGATTTGGAGAAATACATTCACGGCATTGAATTGGATACACATGAATGTGAAGCATGCATTCAAAACCTGAATGAAATTGCGGCAGGATTTGGATTGTCGAATATTCATTGGGATGTTATCAATGGCGACACTCTGAGGATTGACAAGTACAACGGAAAGATGGATTTCGTTTTCGGGAATCCTCCGTATGTCAGAGTCCATAATCTTGAAAGCAGTTATGATGCCGTAAAAAAGTTTCGTTTCGCCGAGCAGGGCATGACGGATCTGTTCATTGTGTTTTTTGAAATCGGGTTCAATATGCTTTCAAAAGAAGGCATAATGTGTTTGATAACACCGAGTTCGTGGCTAAGCAGCAAGGCTGGAAGCCACTTGCGGTTGTATATCAAGCAACACAACAATCTGTCAGGACTTATTGACATGGAACATTTCCAACCTTTCGAGGCAACGACTTACACGCTAATATCACGATTCCAGAGTCCACAATCCTTTGAATCAATCGATTATTGCAATTTTGATGATGAGGAAGTCACAAAGCGGAATCTATGTTCGCTTTCTCTTAAGGATATTAGCATCGGTGATAGTTTTTATTTGGCAAAAGAGGACAAACTTGCTGAGTTGAGAGCCATAAAAACGGGACATTCCTATCCGTATGTGTCGGTGAAAAACGGTTTTGCGACTTTGGCGGACAAGGTTTTCATTGGCGACTTCGGTTTTTCGGAAGGCACCATTGAAATCCTTAAAGCCTCGACTGGGAAATGGAGCAAGTGCATTTATCCATACAATGGAAATGGCAAGCCGATTCCATTGGAAGAGTACAAGATGAGCCAAGCGGCGTATCAGCATCTTTTGGCAAACGTTGATATACTTACAAAAGACAGAGACATAGACGGCGACCAATATTGGTACCTGTTTGGCAGGACACAAGCCTTGAAAGATGTTTCCAAGGAAAAGTTTGCCATCAATACCATCATCAAAGACAAGAGTAGCATCAAGCTCGAAATCGTTGCGGCTGGCAAAGGCTTGTACAGCGGATTGTACATCTTGACGGAAATCGAGTTTGAAGAAATCCAGCAACTCATTCTTTCTGACGATTTTATCGATTACATCAAATCATTGAAGAACTACAAGAGCGGAGGCTATTACACTTTTGCTTCCAAAGATTTAGAACAATACTTGAACTACAAATTAAGCGAAAAATATGGACAATCAAGAATTTCTGACAGTTGTAGGAAACTCTTTTAAGAAGTTTCTCGAAACAGGTTCTCGTAGCAACGAAAAACTGAAGATTTTGCACGGAGCAATAGCAAAGGACCTGAAAGAGCGTCTGGGAGCAGGCTATTCGGTTTGTTCCCTTGGAATCGGCAACGGGAAAGAAGAAAAACTCGATGGCCGATACATTGACAAGGTCGTCGACATTACCATTAAACGAGGCCAAAAGCCCATTGCTGGAATCGGCGTGAAATTCGTAATGCAGAACTACTCCCAAAACTCCAACAATTACTTCGAGAACATGCTTGGCGAAACCGCCAATATCCGTTGCGCCAACATCCCTTATTTCCAAATCTTTATCATTCCCGACACCTTGCCTTACTACAACAAGCAAGGGCTGCTCCAAAAGTGGGAAGAATTCACGATACATAATGCGATTAAGTATCTCACGCTTTCGGAAGACAATATCCAGACCTCTATTCACACTCCAACCAAGACCCTGTTGTTCGTGGTACATCTTCCTGAAATTAAAGAACCTATCGTCGACAAATACGACTATGTGAATTACTATGAAAGCCAAACGGATTTCATGGTTAAGGAATCACCAACGCAATACGGAGAGTTTTCGTCTGCCGTGGTTTACAATGATTATGAGGACTTTATTGACAAAGTTGTTCACTATATCCATTTTATGTAATATTCTACCGACCCAAAAATCCGCGAAATGAGAAACATCCATTTCGCGGGTTTATCGTTGTATGCGTTATGCCACGATTGGCTTTTTCTTGTCAGGGAGGAACACCCATTCGAGAAATATCCCTACCTTTGCAGCCGAATTTAGAATGCTTGGTAGAGCTTGTACTCCGTAAAGAAAATGTCAAACAACAAACAAAACGGAAAGCTCTCCTCCGCGATTCTTTCCATCTCACTTCTCACCGTGATGGCGGGTGCCGCCGTCGCCCCTGCCTTGGGCATCATCCGCGACCATTTTGCCGGTATGCCCGACATGCTGTTGCAGCTCATCATCAGCCTGCCAGCCTTGCTCATCATCGTCACCAACCTGTTTTTCCCGTGGTTGTGTTCGCGTTTCAAAACCAGAACGTTAGCCCTCTTAGGACTCGTGTTGTATGTCGTTGCCGGAGCAGGGTGTTTCTTCGTCGACAACCTTACCTTACTACTTGTGCTTCGTGCCTTGCTCGGCGTGAGCGTGGGCGTGATGATGCCGCTCTCCACGGGCTTGTTGGCCTATTACTATCCCCCTGAGCGCCAGGCCTCGCTGATGGGCCTCTCGGCAGCCATGAACCAAATGGGCGGTGTGGTGGCCACTTTGCTCGCCGGTCTTTTGGCCAACATCGGGTGGAACTACGCCTTCTTGGTGTATCTGCTTGGTTTGGTTGCGGTTGTGTTGGTCGCGCTGTTTTTGCCCAACGAAAGGCTCGGAAAATCCAACGACAGCGCCAACCAGACTCTAAACTCTAAACCCTCAACTCTCAACTTGTTAAAAAAATTCCATCCCTCCGTTGTCGGCATGTTCTTGGTGATGATATTGTTCTTCATCTACCCAACCCGCTTCGCCATCAGTGCCCATGCCGGGACGTCGCTTTCCAACACGGCCATCACCCTTATCATGGTCGGCCTCGATGTGGTGGCATTCCTCATCGGACTGGTGTTTGGCCGCATGATGCAGCGGTTCCGTTACGCGATGAAGTACATCCCGCCCGTTGGGTTCATCGTCGGCTATCTCTTCCTTTCGTTAGGCTCAAGCCTGCCGCTGTTGCTGCTCGGTTCGGCCTTCATCGGCATTGCCAACGGCATCGGTGTGCCTTACCTCAACACCATCGCCTCGATGAAGGCAGGGAAGGAGGCGGCCTCCACCGTGATGCCCTTGCTCTCCATCGCCTTGTATCTCGGGCAGTTCCTGTCGCCGTTGTTGGTGACTCCATTAGGCAATCTTTGCTTCGGCCAAGCAGACTTGTTGTCGCCGTTCAAGGCGGGCGTCATCATCGGTTTCGTTTATCTGATTCAGGCTTTCCTGACGAGAAAGAAACAAGTTGTGGAAGAAGTCAAGCAAAACTCGCATTGAGCGGCAAAGTGGCTCGGTTTTTCTGCGACAACATGAAATAATGCCGGCCTCATGCAATAAAGAAACCAAATGTCCGTTAATGAACCATAAGGGATGTTTTAGCTTCCATGTTTGAAACGCTTAGGAAATATGGCTCCGTTTTCATGCTCTTGTTAGTGAGCGCGTTATCTTTGTGCCTCGTTGCCGATGAGGTTTGCGAGGCGCAGTATTTGGCCAAGCAAATCGTTGGTTCCGCTAACACGTCGCTCCTTGCCGAAGACTTCGATTTCGACGAGGAAGACGACGATGAGGCCATAATCGGCTTGTTCACGGAGACTATGGATCGGCTTGCTGCTTCGATGCGTGAAACGAATGGCCGGAAAACGATGAAAAGCAAGAGTCCCAAGGCGTTGCAACGTGGACAGGTGAGGCGTCATTCGCCAAGAAACGGCCTCCCTTGCAGCCATAACAATACCCTTTCGTCAAATACGAAAAGTGGCGTGGATTTGCTCCATGCCACTTTTTTTGTCCGAAACAATAATCTTCATAACGGCGAACGCGGCTTGGAAACACCCTGGTCGCGTTCCATTTTGCAAACTAAAAGCTAATATCTATGAATGCAATCACTGTACTTACTGCGATTCTGACTTTGACTGCTGGCATCGGCGTCTTTTTGATGGCCTGCCACATGATGAGCACGCATCTTGAAAACGCGGGCAGCCGACGGCTGAAACAGCTTTTTGCCCGAGTGGGCGAGAGCAAATGGGTGGGCGTCGGCATCGGCGCTGTCGGCACGGCTGCCATCCAAAGTTCGGGTGCCGTCACCGTGATGGTCATCGGTTTTGTCAATGTCGGTATCATGTCGCTGACGCAGGCAGCCACGGTCATCTATGGCGCCAATATCGGCACCACCGTCACTGCCCAATTGGTGGCCTTGGGTATGTTGGGCGGCAACGGCATTTCCACCACTGTACTTTTCTCGGCTTTCGCAGGCATAGGCGCCTTCATCCTGATGTTCTCAAAACGTGAGTCGTGGAAGCATGTGGGCGGTATCCTGACGGGCTTCGGCACCTTGTTTGTCGGCCTCAGCATGATGTCGAACGCGATGGACGATTTCGCGGCACTCGATTCTGTGAAACAGTTCCTCGCCGGCATCAAAAACCCGTTGCTGATCGTCTTCTTGGGGGCGTTGTTCACCGCCATCATCCAAAGCTCGTCGGTGCTTACGTCCATCGCCATCACGATGGTTGTGGCGGGCTTGCTTTCGCTCGACCAAGGCATCTACCTGACGATGGGTTCCAACATCGGTTCGTGCGTGGTGGCCATCTTGGCAGGCATGACCAGCGGGACGAACGCCAAGCGGACAGCTCTTATCCATCTGTTTTTCAATGTCATGGGTGTGGTTGTGTTTCTGCTGATAGCCTTGGTTCTGCGAATTTCGACCAAGGGACTATGGAGTTTCGGGAGTGTCTTTGAACACGCATTCCCCCATGCGCCGCAAGTCCAGTTGGCCATGTTCCACACGGTGTTCAACGTGTGCACCACCTTGCTGGCCTTGCCTTTGACGGAAAACTTGGTCCGTCTTGTGTGCCGTCTTGTCTCGGATAAGGAGAAAACCGCAGTTGCTGGTCCGCACTTGTATTTCCTTGACGACACGATGCTTAGCGCTCCTGTTTTGGCCGTAAAGCAGCTGAAAGCCGAGATTGAGAACATGGCGGAGTTGGCCATCGGGAATTTCAAGCGTTCGATCGAAATCGTGACGACGATGGATTTCAGCGCATCGGGGCAATTTGCAAAAACCGAGAAGGAACTCAACTACCTGAATGGCGAGTTGCTGAGGTTTATGGTGCAGCTTTCAGAAAAACGACTGAACCAGACGGACTTGAAATACCTGAATGCGAGCATTAGAAGCGTGAGCGACTTGGAGCGCATCGGCGACTATGCCGAAAACATTGTTGAATACGCCGAGAGCCTGAGGTCGCAGTCGGCATCGTTCTCCGACAAAGCCGTCGAGGAAATCAGGACGATGGAGAGCCGTATCCTCGCGCTTTATGACCAGGTTAGCACGGCTTATCACAATCTCGACACCGATGCCTTGAAACGTGCCTATGTGATTGAGGAAGAAATTGACGACTTGACCGAGCAGATGGAACGCAATCACATCCAGCGACTTGTGGAAGGGAAATGCACGCCGCAGGTAGGTGCCGAATACCTGTCGCTGGCGCAAAACGCTGAGCGCATCGCCGACCATTTGATCAACGTGGGAAACACGATCCGCGAATGATTCCGCGAATTGGGCTTTGGTGGTTTTTTCAAGGAAATAAGCCCTGTTTCACGAAAAAAAGTATTATTGCTTTCGGTTTGAAACAAAATCACCGATGAGTACGCAATCAATGATTCCTTTCCATAAAGTTGTCATCATCGGCGCTGGCATTTCGGGGCTTACCGCTGCCGTGTATTTGCAGCGCTCCGGCTTTCGGACGCTCGTTTTGGAGAAGGCGGGCGGTCCGGGTGGCGTTTCCACCAGCTGGAAACGGAAGGGCTTCACTTTTGAGGGGGGTGTCCATTGGCTCATTGGCGCAAAAAAGGAGATACCCTTGCATCAAGTTTGGAAAGAGACGGGCGCACTACAGGAAAACAACCCTGTCTACTTCAAGGATCCCATCTATACCTTGGTCGACAGCGAAGGCACGATGCCGCTGTTTCGCGACCTGCATGGACTCGAAACCAAGGGTTTAAGGGACCGGATAGCCCTTTGGAGCCTCCGTTTTCATTTGGCCTGTTTCAAGCATTTCCACCAACCCATTGGCGACCTGCGCGGACTTAGGGTAAGGCATCCCAAAAAGTTCTCGATAGGGGAGTATGTCAAAATGTTGCCTGTCGTACTCATCACTCCGTTTTTGATGGCCCAGTCGGCGCGTGGCTATGCCAAACGGTTCAAGAACAAGCGGATAAGGTCGTTGTTGGCCGCCGTGGTGGAACCGGATATTAATGCGCTGTCACTCATTTATACCCTCGGCACGTTCGAGGGGAGCTACATGACCGACTGGCCGCCGCTTAGCCGATTGTACCACGCGCCTGTTCGCTATCGCAAGGGCTTGTATTTCACGGGACAGCGCACGGCCTATTCAGGCGGACTGCCCCCGGCGGCCCAAAGCGGTCGCACCACAGCCCAAGCCGTCTGCAAGGACTTCGGCGCTGAGTTCGTGGGAACCCAATTCTCCCGTCCCCATCGCCTTCAAAACATGGCTATATAGTTTGGCTATACTTGCTCGGAGGCACGCCAAAGTGTTCCAGAAACTCATCGGCGATGAAAATGCCATAGACATCGTAGTCGTTGACGCAGTGAACTTTCAACATTTGCTGTTTCATGCCGCAAGGATAGGAATAAACATTTTTTTTATCTTTGCAAGAGATACAAACCCATTGCGGAAAATGAAAAACATACTGATAATCACCATTATGACTGCAATTGCATTAAGTGCTTCGGCCCAAATCGACCTCCACAGCCACGCCATCACCAAGGATTACATGGATTACATCAAGGCCAACGGGGCCGAGATGGACGAAGACTTCCCCATCCCTGCTTGGGATGTAGAGAAACACCTTGCTTTCATGGACAAGGCTGGCATCCAGACCTCTGTGCTCACCATGCCCGCTCCGCAGCCTTATTTCGGCGATGCCGAGGCTTCGGCAGCGGTGTGTCGCAGCTATAACGAGGAGTGTGCCGCATTGAAAGCACGTTATCCCGACCGTTTCATGTTTTGTGCAGCCTTGCCTCTGCCTGATGTGAACGCTGCCTTGCGAGAAGCGAAACACGCCTTGGAGGTTTTGGGTGCCGATGGCGTGAAGTTGGCGACCAACAGCTACGGCCAATACCTCGGCGACCCCGTTTTGGACACGCTGATGGCCTACCTCGACACGAAAAACGCCATCGTCATCCTGCATCCGCACAAGCCCTCGGCGGTCAATGGGCAACTGATTGCCGACGTGCCTTTGGCGAGTTACGAATACTTGGCCGAGACTACGCGTACGGTGCTCAATATGTTGGTTCACAATGTATTGGTGCGCTATCCGCACCTTAAGGTCGTGGTGCCGCATTGCGGCTCGTTTTTGCCCAACGCCTTGCCGCGTTTCCGCTCGCTGCTGCCCGTGATGGTGAAGCAAGGCATCATGCAGCCCGTGGATGTCGACGCCAACCTGTCGCGCCTTTATTACGACCTCGCCGGTGCGCCCACCGATGAGGCCATCGAAGCCCTGTTGACCATCACCACGCCCGACCATCTCCTTTACGGCAGCGACTATCCCTACGTGGCCGAGCCAGTGCTCATCAGTGGGAAGAGAGCCTTGGAGGAACGATTAGCCTCGCATGGGCTGAGTCCGCAGGACGTATTCACCGACAACGCGCGGCGACTTTTCACTGGGTTTGCAACCGTCTCGGTTGCAGTCGCAGACGAGACGTCTGCGAACCAAAAAATCGTCCGCCTCGCCGAAATCGAAGTGGAGCCATCGATGCTCGAGGAATATCTCACTTTCGCAAAGGAAGTAGGGGAGACCTCGACGAAAGTGGAGCCTGGCGTACTGACCCTTTTCTCGATGCAGGCCAAAGAAGATTCCTGCAAAATCTACATCCTCGAAATCTACGCTAACCAAGCGGCCTACCAAAGCCACATCCAGACCGCCCATTTCAAGAAATACAAGGAAGGCACGGCCAAGATGGTGAAGTCGCTGAAGCTGATCGACACGAAACCATTGGCAGGAATGGAGCGTTGGCTGAGAAACTGAAAACGGTGTTTTGAACCAAGAATTTTCGTATCTTTGCCCGCATGAACGAACGACAAGACATCATCATCGAAAACACCCTTGAAAACCTTGCCGACAAGCGTTTTACGGGCTACCTTTGCCATGCCTTTTGCCGCAATGGCCATTGCACCTTCAGCTTCAACAACGAACAGTTCCGCTTCGAGGCGGGCAACTGCCTGATTCTAACGCGTTGCGATATGACGACCAATATCGTTCAAAGTGCTGATTTCGTTGTAGATGCGATTTATGTAACCCAAGACTTCATCGAAGTGTGCACGCCACAGAGCAACTATGGCATGAAAGGGCATTTGGCCTTGTTCAACAACCCCATCATGCGCCTCAATCCTGAGATGCAGGAGGTTTGCATACTCAACTTCGACTACATCAAACGGCGCCATCGACTCACCAACCACCACTTCCACCGCGAGGCGATGATTAATGCCATCCAGTGCATGATCATCGACTTCTTCGACTTCCACACCGAGCTTTATGGCAAGGAGGAAAAAGTGACGAGCCAGTATGCCCAAATCATGGACGGCTTCCTTGCCCTGCTCGAAGGCGGCGCATTTTTCGAGAACCGCGAGATTGGCTATTATGCCGACAAGCTGTGCGTCACCCCGAAATACCTTTCCGAAGTGACGAAGAAAGTGAGTGGATTCCCAGCCAACTACTGGATTACGCGCTACACAGCATTGGAAATCAGCCGTCTGCTCCGCGACCGCAGCCTCACCCTGACCGAAATCAGCGACAGGTTCAATTTCTCGTCGCCGTCTTATTTTACAAGGTATGTGCAGAAGTATCTGGGCGCGAATCCGATGGATTTTAGGGAATAAGCGAAAACGGTGTTTTTTGAAATCATCCCCGAAATTTGTGCAAAAGCAGGTTTCGGGGATTGTTGTTATTTTGCAGCATCAATCAACAAAATCACAAAGCAATGAAAAACAAGACATTTATCGTGGCCGCACTCGCCCTCTTGATGACGACGGCCTGCATCGGACAAAACGACAAATCATCTAAAAATCAAGGTAATATGAGCAAATCAATCGTTATTTTCTTCTCGCACGCTGGCGACAATTACGCCGTGGGCGACATCGAAGTGGGCAACACGAAAATCGTGGCCGACTACATCAGTGAAATCAAGGGTGCCGACCAGTTTGAAATCGTCACGCACAAGTACGACGGCATGGCCTACACGCCCCTCATCGAGCTGGCCAAGGCCGAAGCCAACCGTGGCGAACTGCCGCCTTATGAAGGCACGGCCCCCGACCTGAGCCAATACGACACCGTCTTCATCGGCGGTCCCGTGTGGTGGGGCACTTATCCGCAGGTGATGTTCACCTTGTTTAAGGACATCAACCTCGACGGCAAGACCGTCATTCCTTTCACAACCCACGAAGGCAGCGGCTTGGCCTCCTGCGTCAGCGACGTGAAGAAAGCTTTCCCGAAAGCCAACGTCACCAAGGGCTTTAGCATCTACGGACACGAAGTGCGCACGGGCAAGGACAAGGTCGAGAAGTGGCTGAGAACCCTCTAATCTTCATAAAATCTTGTTTTTGGACGGAGCGGCGGTTTTCTGTCGCTCCGTTTGAAAAAGAAGCGACCGTCTACACGGATTTTATCGGATAAAACAAGAAGTTTAATGATTTTCAAATCGTCATGAAAGAATTCATCGTTGACCCATGCCAAACCACGCCCGAGGAACACGCAGAGGGCGTGCGTCAGTGAACTTTCTCCAAAATATGAAACTATCCAAGCAATCCGTGAAACATCGGGTTGCTTTTTTCATTGTTGTTGTGCAGACAACCATTTCGCGGATTTTTCATACTTTTGCATGATGAAAGACATTAACCCGAAAAAGAAATCCAATGAAATCACCCGTCAAGAAAGAATTGTTTCGCACCTCGCAGAGTTGGGATGGCGCCGAATTGCCCGACTATCCCGTTGGGAAGCCCGAGCTGGTGGCCATGCGTTATGTGTTCGAGCCTGGCTCGTCGCTCCATCTGCACCATCACGACGTGATTAATTTCGGTATCGTGGAGCAAGGTGAGCTGACCATCGTAAGTGCCGACGGCAAGGAAAAAGTCATCCATCAGGGCGAGGCGGTGGTGGAGATGGTCGGCACGGTGCATCACGGCGAAAACCGTGGCCAAGTGCCCGTCGTCCTCAACATGTTCTATCTCTCGCAAGAAGGCCTACCGCTTTCAGTCAGCGACGAATGAACTGGCCGAGGTATTCGTCGGCTTGCTTGATTTTTTCGGTATTCATGGAATTAAAATTCAAGATTTATCAAGTGCAAAATTATGGAAAAAGCATCATTTGGCAATGGTTGGAGGAAAATTTGTAGTTTTGCAATTTGCAAATATGACTCCTATGAAGGAACCCCAAAACATAGAATTCAAGCGGCAATGGCGCGATGATTTTCTTGCCGAATTGTGTGGCTTTGCCAATGCGCAAGGAGTTTGAAAGTGAGAAGTTGTAATTCCCAACATTCGAGCAGGTGCGTGGTGGCATGTTGGCAACCATCCCAAGGGAGCGGTTTGTGACGATTAATAATGGCACATTACAGAAAAGCGACCAGGAAACGGAAACTACCCAGAAAACCACCCAGAAAACAGATAGTGGTACGGAAACTACCCAGAAAACTACGGAGAAAATTCTTAGACTGATAAAAGAAAACCCATCAATCACCAATAAAGAATTAGCTAGATTATGTGATATCACAGAAGATGGAGTGTTTTATCATATCAAAAAAATGAAAGCTGCGGGTGTCATCCGTCGAATCGGCCCCGACAAAGGCGGCCATTGGGAAGTGATTGAGAAACCATGAACGCCAAACAGATTGCACAGGGAGAAAGGGAATTGGTTTGTATGGTGGGGGTGAATGAAAAAGTTGTATATTTGCGGATGAAATCAAGAGAATAACAAATACAGAATTGAAATTAAAATATTGAAGTACAAAAAGATAGAAATAAACTAACATAGTAATAATCATAGCGTTTGCTATTTATTCGGTATCATTCTGAAACGTGAGAAATTTTAGAGAAGATACACCGATGAATAAGTCAGTAAATGCCTGCGTTAAGCGTGGGCTTTTGGCTTATCTGGTGTATCGGGCAATTCTCACGGCCTCAGAATGTGGATAATGTCAAAGTCCACGTTTCTTTTGGCCAAAAGGGTTGCACGAAATCCGATAGATGCCAAACGTCATAAACGCATAGCAGAAATGGAATTTATAATTATCATCATCGTTATTGGTTCAATTGGTTTTATCGCACACAAGGTAAAAGAAGTGAAAACCAATCGTTTAAGAAAAGAGGCTGAAGAAATACAGAATAAATATCCTCTCGCTTACAAAAATTTTGTATCAAAGAACCACATTGTTGTTTCCACCGCAAAATACACTGATTTGGAAAAAATTGCAAACCAGTCAATAGATTATTGGAGCGATGAAGAGCAAAGGCTGCAAGAACAAGAAAAGAGACGGCAAGAAATTGAACGAGAGTATGACGAAATATCACGGTTATATCCTAATGGGTTGAAAAAATGGACCAAACTCAATTCTTTTTCAACTCATGAAAAAGTCGTTTCTAACAGATACAAAATTAGAGACTACGAGCAGGCAATCAAAGAAGCGCAAGAATATGACAAATGGGAAAAAGAACAAAAAGAGTTTACAAAGAAGTGCAGAGATCTCGTTGATGAATTGTTACCAAATTTTGGATGTTATCCGTATGAAGTACCTTTTACAAAAACTAACGAAGATGGAAAAAACATTGAGGGTAAATATTTGGTTTGGCAATCATTTGCAGGCTCATATTGTTTAGAAACCGATTTGGATTATGCGGATTTTAAGCGTGTAAAAGATAACACAAACAATCTTGACGAATTCAAAAACAAGCAAAGGTATTATCCAGTTTACGAAAAAATCCGGCATTTCATCGAACATCTTAGTAATGATTATTCGGTTTCTGTTTATTTATGCGCTAACAATACGGAGTGGGATGTTGAGAGTTTGCACTTTCATTATTCTTCTTGCGATGGCGCATCGTTTTACGACCTGCCAGACAATGTAGAAATATGCGACCCCGTCACAGATGCTTTGCTTGATGGGACAGAGATAAATTATGATAATTATCCGGAGCTGAAAAACAGACATATTATCATCGTTGAAATGCAGACCGAAAACAACCATTTGAAGGAAGTCTGCAAGAACATCATAGAGAAGAACAAAAAGAATCGCCCTCTTATTACTTATATCAGTTTTCTCAAAGGCTATGACAGAGAAGAAATGATGAAATTGATAAACGAGGAGAAACAGAAACGTAAAGAAGAGGAAGAAAGACAAAGAAGAGAAAGAGAGGAAGAAGAAAGAAGAAGAGCAGAACTGGAGAAATATAAACCCGATAAAGAGGCTATTATTAATCTTTTGCGAAATAACGGTATTAATTGTTTCTATCATTTTACTGCTCGAAGAAACCTTGAATCTATCAGAAGACTTGGTGGTCTTTATTCGTGGTTCAATATGGAAGAAAATGGAAATGAAATTCCTTGTTCAGGTGGAGATGACTTGTCACATCAATTAGACATGCGTTACGGTTTAGAAGACTATGTGAGATTAAGTTTCTGCAATGACCACCCAATGGCGTATAGGCTTCAACAGAATGGGGTTTCACTAGTGCTTTTGAAGATAGATATTGAAGTTGCAACTTGGAAGGAAACTCAGTTTTCTGACATCAATGCCGCCGATAGTAATCATAATCGTGGGGGAACCTTGTCAGATTTAAGAATGGTGGACTTTCATGCCGTGAAAAGGAATTATGTTAGCCGGAACGACGATGATTTCAAACCTCATCAAGCCGAAGTGATGGTGAAAACTTTTATTCCAGCAAAATATATTATTAACCTTGATTCTCCGTTACCATTATGATGAAAATACATGTAGCAAATAAGAAAAGCAAGATTGATAACATCAGGATGAAATATCCTAATGCTTCAATTTTTGATATTACATCAACCTCGGAATATGAAATACTCCGTTTGTTGAGCCCTTTTTATCCTCATGGCAACATCCCCGTTCCTGGAATGCCTCATATAAAAGCAACATGTGTGGAGGCCGTATGGCAAGGATTGAAAGTGTTTGAAGGTTGTGGGGTTGACTATGCAACTTTGCATAACGACACAATGAAAGATCTTAAACGAACCGTGCGTAAGTATGGTAAGCCATTGGGACATCAATATGGAGATAGAATATTGAACTATGCCGATGCTCGTTGGTTAATTTATCTGCCAACTTATTTGTATATGTTGGAGAATGTGCCAACAGTTCAATACACGCTTCAGAAAATCAAAGAGCGTTTGCAAGAAAAAGACATTGTGTTTCTTGATTACAACACAAACTGTGACGTTGCCGATTATTCAAAACCTTTATCCCATGCTGGTCTTGTAAAGCTATATCTTGAAGGAAAATATCCTGCAATTGAGAATAGGGCCATGTATGAGGCTGCCGATAAACCAAGTAATGCAACTTTATCTAAAGAAGAAATAATTAAATCTATCAAGAAACATCCAAAATATAATGAAAAAAAGCATGGCTCTTATGTTTCAAAAATAGAAGCGATGTCCAAACCTGATATGAAACTGATTTTGGATATGAATGGAAAGAAACGCGATGGTTGGAAGAGCATTATTAAGGATATTCAAAAGTCAGGGTGTTATACCCAACTATCACTATTCTGAAGCAATCAACTATTTACAATTTGGGAACCATATTTTGATGATTGTTATTCTTATTTCAATCATACAACTCCACAAACTCATAACTATTCCCCATAGCCTCCAAAAACTTGATAAAGTCCCTCTGGAAGAAGTCATTCTTTCCCTTTAATCTTGCTCTCGATGAGCTTCTGCTCACGCTCAAATTGCTCGATAAAATGTATTTCTACGGGTGTCAACTCATTCTTTGTGCGTTCTTTGAACTTGTCGTATTCAGCGTCGGCCTTGGCTTTTGCCAGTTGCGCTGTAACGCGCCCTGCATGAGACAAGATGTCTTTTCTTGAAATGCGTAGGAAGTCGTCCAAAATGGCTATCCAGTCTTTCATATACATTGGACGGTGTTCCTCGGCTTGCAGTTCGGCGAAGTCAAGATAAAGACTTACAATGCGGTTGAGTGTGGCGATTTCTTCTTGGGAGAGATAGTTCTTTGCCACTTCGGCATCGGTTTTCTTTGGCAGGGCGCCTGTCCAGGAAGTCAACCCCATGAAATCTTTTTGGGCATCGGCGCGGTCAAAGATGATTTCCGCTGCCGTATGTCCATGTACCGCATAATGCATCTTGTTCTGTACCGTCTTGAAAAATTCCTGTGTCATCTCAACCCGTGGGTCATAGTCGATGCTAAGGGCATAAATCTCAAGCACCTTCCGATAGAAAACCTTCTCAGACGAGCGTATGTCACGAATGCGAGCTAAAAGCTCATCGAAGTAATTGCCTCCTCCAGCCTGTTTCAGTAGGTCGTCATTCATCGCAAAACCCTTCACAAGGTATTCTTTCAGCACACTTGTAGCCCACATGCGAAATTGGACACCGCGATAAGAATGTACTCGATACCCGACACTGATAATCATGTCAAGGTTGTAGTATTCAACCATGTGTGTCTGCCATTTTCCGTCCATGGCACCGTGTTGAGTGGTTGTTGCAAAATTTGCAACAACCACTTCTTTATTCAATTCACCTTCTTCAAAAACATTCTTGATATGTCTTGAGATGGTGGATTTGTTGCGTTGGAAAAGCTCTGCCATCTGGTCAAGGTTGAGCCAAACTGTCTCTCCCTGCAAATGCACTTCTATTCGTGACACCCCGTCGGGAGTCTGATAAAGTAGCAGCTGTCCTAAGTTTTCTTGATTTGCATTCATGGTATACTTTTGTGTGCAAAAATAGCAAAAAAGATTCATCACTCATACAACTCCACAAACTCATACTCATTCCCCATAGCCTCCAAAAACTTGATAAAGTCCTCTTGGCTAATGATCACCGTCCCTGTGTTGTCGTTGGGATGGAAGCTTAGGCGTGGCGAGTCCAGTAGGTTCTTGTCGATGAAGAGGTGTACCTCGTGGTTCACATCGTTGATGAGGCCGAAAGGGGAGACGCTGCCGGGCTTCAGGCCGAGGTATTTTTCCATGCGCTGCTCCGAGGCAAAGGTGAGCTTGCCTTGGTGCAGGCGTTGCTCCAGGTCGTGGATGTCCATCTGGTGCATGCACTCGAAGATGACGAGGTAGTGCTTGTTGCCTTTATGGTTCCTGAAAAACAGGTTCTTGCAGTGCGTCGCCTCGAACTTGCCCCAGTAAGCCAACGACTCCTCGATACTGCCCAACGGCGGATGGAACTTGATGTCGAAGTCGATGCCGAGCCCAAGCAAGGTGTCGACGACCTTCTGCTGCCGCTCGCTCAATGGTTGGTTTATTTCTGCTGGTTTCATTGCTTTTGTTTTTTTATCACAAAACTTGCAAAACCGACAAAACCTTTTTTCATGGTAGGGGAAAGCCAGCCAACCGGCGGCTTTCCGGCGGCGACGCGGTTGCGGAGCCGCCCACGCTAAATAATGGTTTTGTATGTTTTGTCGGTTTTGTGACATATTATAATTTGTCTTTCAGCGCTTTGCCCGTATATGATGCCTTGCACTTCACCAAGTCCTCGGGCGTGCCTTCGCAAACAATCTCGCCGCCCTTGTTGCCACTCTCGGGACCCAGGTCGATGACCCAATCCGCCGACTTGATGACATCCATGTTGTGCTCGATGATGATAACGCTGTGGCCGTTGGCAATCAAGGCGTTGAACGACTCCAGCAGCTTGTTTACATCGTGGAAGTGAAGGCCCGTGGTCGGCTCGTCGAAGATGAAGAGCGTGGGCTTCTCCACCTGTCCCTTGATGAGGAAATAGGCCAACTTGACGCGTTGCGCCTCGCCGCCCGAAAGCGAACTCGACGACTGTCCGAGCTTCAAGTAACCCAAACCGACTTCGCGCAAAGGCCTGAGCCTCGCCAAGATGCGTCCCACAACAGCCGAATTGCTTTCCGACGAGCCTTCGAAGAAGTCGATGGCCTCGTCGATGCTCATGTTAAGGATGTCGGCGATGTGCTTGCCGTCGTATTTGATTTCCAGCACCTCCTCCTTGAAGCGCGTGCCGTGGCAGGCTTCGCAAGGCAGGTAGACGTCGGCCATAAACTGCATCTCGATCTTTTGCACGCCCTCGCCCTCACATTCCTCGCAGCGGCCGCCCGGCACGTTGAACGAGAAAAACGCGGGTTTGATGCCACGCAGTTTGGCCAATTTCTGTTCCGAAAACAATTGGCGGATTTCGTCGTAGGCTTTCAAATAAGTCGCTGGATTGGAGCGCGATGACTTGCCGATGGGGTTCTGGTCGATGAACTCGACGGCTTGGATGAGGCGCAGGTCGCCTTCCAAAGCACCATAGCTGCCGCATTTTTCGGCGTTCTCGCCTAACTGCCGTTTCATGGCAGGGTAGAGCACATCCTTCACCAAGGTCGACTTGCCCGAGCCGCTCACGCCCGTGATGACGGTCATCATGTTGAGCGGGAAGCGTACGGTGAGATTCTTGAGGTTGTTCTGCGTCGCGCCTTTGATGACGATGGCGTTGGCGCTTTTGCGCCGGCGGGTGGGCACAGGGATGCTCATCTTGCCCGTGAGGTATTGCGTGGTGAGGCTCTTCTCGCAGTGGACGAGGTCCTTGATCTCGCCCTCGAACACGACTTCGCCGCCAAAGGCACCCGCCATCGGCCCGATGTCAATGATGTAGTCGGCGGCACGGATGATCTCCTCGTCATGTTCCACCACGATGACGGTGTTGCCGATGTCGCGCAGGCGTTTCAGCACCTTGATGAGTTGCTCGGTGTCGCGGGAATGTAGTCCGATGCTGGGCTCGTCCAAGATATAGGTGGAACCGACCAGACTGCTGCCCAACGAAGTCGCAAGGTTGATGCGCTGCGACTCGCCGCCGGAGAGCGTGTTGGAGAGACGGTTCAAGGTCAAATAACCCAAACCCACCTCAATGATGAAATCCAAGCGGTTGTTGATTTCGACCAGCAGGCGAGAGGCGATTTTGCTGTCGTTTTCATCGAGTTTGAGGTGGTCGAAAAAGGTTTTCAAATCGTCCAATGGCATTTGCACCAAGTCGGTGATGCTCTTGCCGCCCACCTTCACGTATTGTGCCTCTTTGCGCAGGCGTGTGCCGTGACATTCGGGGCAGACCGTCTTACCGCGATAACGCGCCAACATCACGCGGTATTGTATCTTATAGGTCTGTGTTTCAACGTATTTAAAGAAATCGTTGATGCCCTCGAAATAGCGGTTGCCAGTCCAAAGGAGTTGCTTCTGTTCTTCGGTCAGCTCATAGAACGGCTTGAAAATGGGTATACCCACCTTGTCGGCCACGCGGATAAGGGCGTCTTTCCACTCGCTCATTTTGTCGCCGCGCCAACAGGCGATGGCGTTTTCGTAAATCGACAGGCTCTTGTTGGGCACCACAAGATCGGGGTCGATGCCGATGACATTGCCAAAGCCCTGACAGGTGGGACAAGCGCCGTAAGGGTTGTTGAAGGCGAACATATTGGCTGTAGGCGGCTCGAAGGTGATGCCGTCCGCCTCGAAACGCGATGAGAAGTCAGTTTCCTTTCGCTCACCGTCCAATTCGCTGATCACCTGGCAGGTCTCCTTGCCTTCATAGAAAGCCGTCTGTACCGAATCCGACAACCGCCCCATGTTTTCCACCGCGTTTTCGCTGATTCTGATGCGGTCGATGAGCAGTTTCACTTTCTTCTCACTCACCTTTTTCTTTTTGTCGAGGAAATCCTCAATCTTGACGATTTCGCCGTTGTAGAAGATGCGGTAGAAGCCTTGTTGCATCAATATATTAAGGTGTTCGTCGAGGGTGCGGCCTTCTGGCAGGATGATGGGCGCGACGATGTAGGCCGTGGCTCCGATTTCGAGGCTGAGGATGTAGTTGACCACATCCATCACCTGGTGTTTCTTGACCAGTTTGCCGCTCACGGGCGAGTAGGTCTTGCCGATGCGTGCATAGAGCAGCTTCAGGAACTCGTAGATTTCGGTGCTGGTGCCCACGGTGGAGCGCGGGTTGTGCGAGTTCACCTTCTGTTCGATGGCGATGGCAGGGGAGAGGCCAGTGATGCTCTCCACGTCGGGCTTGTTGAGGCGGCCCATGAACTGCCGTGCATACGAGCTGAGGCTTTCCACATAGCGGCGTTGTCCCTCGGCATAAAGCGTGTCGAAAGCCAACGACGACTTGCCCGAGCCGGAAAGGCCCGTGATGACCACAAGTTTGTTCTTCGGAATCCGTAAACTAATGCCTTTCAGGTTGTTGACCTTGGCATTGCGGATAGTGATATAGTGTATTTCTTTCTCCTTCACAGTTTCGAAAAATTGAAACTGCAAAGGTAGGGAAAAGCGGGGAGATAGAGAAAAGAGGAAGGAGAATTTTTAAGTACATTGAAGACGGATGTGCAAAATCGAAAAAAGTTTGTACTTTTGCATCGCTTAGAGAAATTGGAATTAGGTGTCGTATGAATGTTTCAACACTAATAATACAGTATTTTGCATCACACATTGATGATGTGGCGATAGACGTTTTTGATGAGAAGAATATCTACGTAGTCTATCAGCGTGTTATTGAGACACTGACACAACATGTAAATATTGAGACGACCCTGCTACAAGCACTAAGCTACTGCTTTTATGAGATATTAGACAATGTGCTTACCCATTCAGGCAAAAAACTTGGCACCGTAATCACACACTACGATTCCGAAAGGCACATGTTGAGCCTGCTCGTGGCCGATGATGGTCAAGGTATCCGCAACTCGTTGGCCGAAAACATCAAGTATGCTAATCTGTCAGAACCTGAAGCATTGGAGATGTGCATTCACGATTCTGTTACTGACGGCAAGGGAATGGGGTTTGGGCTATACTCCACATCGCTTCTTGTTAGAGATGCTGGGCTGCGGTTCGACATCCGTTCAGGTTGCCACACCTTGAGATTGCAAGATGGTAAGACTTCGATTGCGGAGAGCGATACTTGGCAAGGTACGATTATATACCTACAACTACGAACCGACAAGGAAATCAACCCAGCCGATGTTGTGGCTAACCGCACCAATGTAGCTGAGCAATATAATGAACTTTTCTTGAATGATAATGAATTGGAGGAATTATGGTAACATTCTGTTTTAGAGATTTTGGTGAAAACTTGGGCACTCGTCCATTAGGGCAGAAAGTGCGCGAACAACTGATGCCTTTGCTTCAGAAAGATGAACGCGTTGTGCTTGATTTCACAGGCGTTAATGTCGTGAGCAACTCATTTGCCGATGAGTGCATTGCCAAGTTATTGCTGACTATGTCTCTTGCTGAGTTGAAAGCCCACACCACATTTCGAGGTCTCAATCCTGTGGCCGCCAAGAGCGTGCTCACAGCTCTCCAACGTCGTCATCTTGCTATGGCGTAGATAAACAAAATGGCTATAGAAGTATAAACGACCGTTATTCTAATAATATATAAAACATTATACACCACAAAACACCTCAAAAAACGAATTTTGTTGTCCATAGACAATAAAAGCCAAAATAATGACGCTAATTACCTTAAAATCAGCAAGTATAAAACACCAACCTGACGTTTTCTTCGCTGCACCAACCATCGGTAACGAATGAGGCGATTTTGTTTATGCTTGTCACAAAGCCTGAGAGATAAATGCAATCGTCAAGTTCCTCCTTTAGCCAATGCACGTTCTCTTCGTAATCATTGACTTCTTTCGTTTGTTTAGGCGTGGATCTGTTTGTGACAGATTCGATTAGGTAATCCATCTTGTTTTCAAGTCTCTTGAGTTCAAATGACCTTTTGGCATCTATTAGTTTGGTCAAAAATTCGTCTACCTTTCTTTGTGCGTATGAGCTAAACTCACTCATTAGGCACCACGACCTTCCCCAGACGTACTCAAGGTTACCAATTTCTTCCCTGAGAGCATCACTCATGTCAGTAGGGAATCCCCTTTCGGTAAATGGAGCGTCACCATCATTGTCCAGTTCGTCTCTAATAATCCCTTGAACATAGCCCATATCCATTTTCAAATATTTTCTACCATTAATCTCCAAATCGGAATCATTAAATTCTCTATACCCACCAAACAGATGCTCCTCTGTGTAGCATTGCAAAAGTTCCCACTTGCCTTTGATTTTGACTTCAATGTAATAATGTGTAGCTCTACTCATTTCCTATTTATTTTGTTTACGCTGCAAATTTACTAATAAACCGCAAATCTTTGTACCTTTGTGGCCAAAATTTGCAGACGATGAAAAAACGATACACTTTTGAAGGCGAATGGTTTGAGGCCGACTTGGATGACCTGCGGAGGCTCTTAGTCGAGAACCGAGAGTATCTGAAGAACTATGAAGAGGTTTTCAGCTCGCTCGACGACGATGATTATGTGGCGCGAGGCAATGGCTTCTGCGACCGAAAATACAGCGATGATTTCGTTGAAGGACAGATGGATAAGTATGCACAACGCGTTTCATTGCTCGAACAGTGGATTGCCGAATGGCACTTGGAAGCCCTGAGGGAAGGCAATGCCCGTTTCGTAAACGGAAAATCAACACGAAAAGCAGATTATTCCGTTGACCGTGAGCAGCTTGCCAAGGGTCAACGGCCATTTGCGGTGGTGCTGTGCTGCTCCGATAGCCGCGTGGCTCCCGAAATCCTCTTCGACCAAGGCCTTGGCGACCTTTTCGTCATCCGCAATGCGGGCAACGTGGTCGATGAGGATGTCCTCGGCTCGATTGAGTATGCTGTGGAACACCTTCATAGCCAGTTGGTTGTCGTACTCGGCCATTCGAGTTGTGGTGCGGTCACGGCCACCTGCCAGGGTGGCGACTTGCCAGGCCACATCAAGACCATTGCCGAGCGCATCAGGCCTTCGTTGGCAGCATCGTGCCATATTGACGACAATGCGCGTCGCCATGCCATGAGGATGGCGCAGATCATTGCTGAAAATGAAATTGTCAAGCACGAAAAGGCGCAAGTCGTGGCCGCGTTTTACGACATATGGAGCGGGGTTGTGGAGTGGATATAGCTTTTTTCTCTTCCCCAATTATCCTCTCTGTATGACCAATCAAGCAAAGTATGACTTATTTTGCTTAACGGAATAAGCAATTTTTTCATTAAAATGCTTAATGGAATAAGCAAATTTCGTATCTTTGTGCGTGTATCTCCTTTTCAAGGAAGCTGACCTGCAGGCATCGGATTGAATATGAAAAACAAGCAGATTTTCTGATTGATAGAGACATCACCATTGAAGTTGGGGGACAAAGCAAAGACGGAAAACAAATTGCAGGCAAGCCAAATGCCTATATCGCTGCGGACGAAATTGATTATGCTTTGGGCAACAAGATTCCATTATGGTTGTTCGGGTTCCTGTATTGATTGGAAGGAAACAAACTACTTGCTTTTGTCGATTTTATTGCCCTCCGACGAAAAAAAAATCTCGAATTTTTGCTTGCATTTCCGAAAAATCCGTATTTTTGCAGTGCAAATATTCACTAACCAATCAATAGGAGAGACGCTATCGAAAGATTTATACCCTTTATTAACAAGCATTTACGATGAATGCACAACGAAAGGGGGACCAAATGTCCAACATAGTGAAAAGCGACAGGGAACTGATTGAACGTTACCAAGACGGCGACGTTCACAGTTTTGAATTATTGATTGGCCGTTACCAGAAACAGGTCTATTCTTATATACTTACGCTTGTGAAAGACAAGCAGTTGGCCGACGATGTCTTTCAGGACACCTTCGTCAAGGTGATCCAGACCATCAAGTCGAAGGGCTACAAGGATGACGGGCGCTTCGTGCAGTTTGCCATGCGCATCGCCCACAACTTGGTCATCGACCATTTCCGCAAGGAGAATCGCCTGCCCACGGTGGAGTCGTCGAGCGAAGACTACAACTATATTGACAACGTGCCGATTACGGACCATTCCGTAGAGCAGGGCATGGTGGTGGACCAGATCTATTCCGACCTGCACCGCATGATTGCCTTCCTGCCCGACGAGCAGCGCGAGGTGCTCCGCATGCGCATCTTCGACGACATGAGTTTCAAGGACATCGCCGACGTCACCAACGTGAGCATCAACACGGCGCTGGGCCGCATGCGCTACGCCTTGATCAACTTGCGTAAGATGATGGTGGCCAACAATATGACATTGACGTATTAGTCGGCCTTTGGCTATTGGCTTCTGGCCTTTGGCAGTTTGATGGAAAAGGGAATACCTGCCTTCTGTTGAAACTGCCAAGAGCCAGTAGCTATAGGCCAGTAGCAAATAGGAAAACGGAAAAAAAGAGAAAAAAAATTCCCTCACGTAAAATAATATCGGAAAGGCAGCGTTCTAAGGTAAAGTCTAACCTAACAAACGCCTATGAGAAATAGTTACGCCGCTTATCCTTCATCCGTCGAAGACGCCATTCTGGTGTCGCAAATCAGAAAGGCTTTCCGCGAGGAGAGCGAGAGGCAAAAGCCCAGCAACAAGGTGCTGGATTTCCTGTACAGTTACGCCGCCGCCTATGACACGGTGAGCACCAGCCTGATGGGACAGGTTGCCTTCATGAACAACTAAGCAATACGGATGACGAGAACGAAAGCCGCCGAGTGATTGGCGGTTTTTTTTGATTTTTCAGCGTTTTTCACCAAAATGCTTGCGGGTATGGAAAAAAATTGTATTTTTGCAGCGACCAATCTCACCACGCGAGTTGAAAAACAGCGTACCAGGGTGAGACTTTTATTTATAGCCTAAGGGTACGGTAGACCATTCAAACATTATCCGATATGAAAAAGACTTCTTACTGTTTGGCTTTGGTGCTTGTCCTTTGTTTTTCAAGCACTTCCTGTTCACAATCCAAATCCAATCCGATGGAGAAAGCCGCTCCATGTTTCGAGAATCTGAAAAAGGTTTCCGATGCGGACAACGGCAAGTTGTGGGGCAAAACGCTCTATGGCCCTACGATGTTTGTTGATGTGCAAACGCGAAATCTCGTCGCCAATCAGCAAAATAAGGAGAATTCTTTCGAGCAAAAAGGAGACTTGTTTTTCGGGCATCTTCCTGAAGACATCATTATCGCCAACACATCCATTACTTATTGTGGCGAGGATTGGACTTGCGTGATATGGGATGGCAACCGCGACCAGATGACCAACACGCATCTTCTGATACATGAGAGTTGGCATCGCATCCAAGATGAAATCGGTTTGCCCGCTTGTGGGTCTTTTAACCAGCATCTTGATGAAACAGAAGGTGAACTGTTGCTGAAGCTCGAATTGGGTATTTTGAAGGACTTGCTGCAAAATGATTCCAAAGACCTAGCGGAAGGTCTACACGATGCAATGACGGTGCGCAAATATCGTCAAACGTTGTTCCCAAACGGCAACGAAAACCAATTTGAGTGTCACGAAGGAATGGCGGAATATACGGCTTTCAAATTGTTGCCTTTGGACAATGATAATGAGACGATTAGAAAGGGATTGGTTGCGGCTGCCATTATGAAAGGAATGGATAATAACGGTTACAGCAATTCTTTTGCCTATCTCACCGGACCTGCCTACGGACTGTTTTTGGATGAGTTGGTTCCCGATTGGAGAAGCAACATTCGTTCAGGCAAAACCATCCCCGAGGTGATTTCAACGGAGGTCGCCATTCCAGATACGATTGATAATGCTGAAATAGAAAGAATATCAGCGCGTTATGGTTTGACGGAGTATCTTGGAAAAGAAAGAAACCGTCTTGAAGCCCGCGACAAAGAAGATGCCGAATTGAGGGCGCGTTTTTCCGAATCGACATGGTTGGTGATTCCAAATAATAACACCCATTTTGGCTTTGACCCTAATGATCGTTTGGTTGCATACGACAGCATTGGAGTGATTTACAAGACGATGCAACTAAAAGGGGATTTTGGCACCATCGATGTTAAAAACGGCATCATCAGAGCCAATAATTGGTCGTACTTTATCATACCCTATTCTGAAGACCATTGCGATGCCCAAATCTCGTTGAACACCGGATTCGCTATTGAGCCGATGGATGACAAAAACTTCACGATTGTGAAAAAGTGATTCCTGCAAAAGGAGGAAGCAAGAGCCGCCGAGAGATTGGCGGCTTTTTTGTTGTGCAAAACCTTGAACCTAATAAGATTATCCACCTCTTTATAAAATAATTATTTATTTGTTTGGAAAATGGCGGAAATCTCAGTAACTTTGCAGACTTTTAAGCAAGTAATAATTACAAATTCAAAATCATAACACATTATGAACAAGCAGATTACATTAGAACAGGCCGTTGAGAAGGTTCACGACGGCATGACGATTATGTTCGGCGGCTTCCTCGGCGTGGGAAGCGCTACGCAAATCATTGACGCCATCGTCGCAAAGGGCGTTAAAGACCTCACTATCATCGCCAACGACACGGCCTACGACGAAGTGGCCCACGGCAAACTGGTGAGCAACCACCAGGTGAAGAAGGCCATCGTGTCGCACACGGGCACCAACAAGCAGACTGCCATCCAGAAGAACGAAGGCACCCTCATCGTGGAATACGTCCCGCAAGGCACCCTCGCAGAGCGCATCCGCGCTTACGGTGCAGGTCTCGGCGGCGTGCTGACCCCCACGGGTCTTGGCACCATCATGGCCGACGGCAAGCAAATCGTGAACGTCGATGGTAAGGACTACCTCCTTGAGAAGCCCCTGAAGGCCGACATCGCCTTCCTGCGTGCCAACATCGTCGACGAGTTCGGCAACATGGTGTTCCTTGGCACGACCAACAACTTCAACCCGCTGATGGCCACCGCCGCCGACTATGTCGTGGTCGAGGCCGAGAAGCTGGTCCCCGTTGGCGAAATCAAGCCCGAGTGCGTGCATGCTTCGGGTATTTATGTCGATGCTATTTATGTAGAAAAATAATCGATAGGGTAGAGACGTGCCATGGCGCGTCTCTACAACAACAATACAACGATAAACAATTCAACAACAATGGAATACAGAACAAAGATCAGACTGCGCATGAGCGCAAAGGATGCCCACTACGGTGGCAATTTGGTTGACGGCGCCCACATGGTTCACCTCTTCGGTGACGTGGCTACCGAACTCTTGATTATGCGTGACGGTGACGAAGGCCTCTTCTGCGCATACGACATGATTGAATTCAAGGCCCCTGTGTATGCAGGCGACTTCATCGAAGCCGAAGGCTGGATCGACCGCGAAGGCAACACCTCGCGCCACATGATGTTTGAGGCCCGCAAGGTGGCCCAAGCCCGCCCCGACATCTCGCCCTCAGCCGCCGACGAACTGGATGAGCTTATCCTCGTTTGCCGCGCCTCGGGTACTTGCGTAACTCCTAAAGATTGCCAAAGAAAGAATAAGTAATTATGGATAAACTGATCATCACTGCCGCCATCTGCGGCGCGGAAGTCACGAAGGAGCAGAACCCCAACGTGCCTTATACCGTTGAAGAAATCGTGCGAGAGGCCAAGTCGGCCGTCGACGCCGGTGCCGCCATCGTCCACCTGCACGTCCGCTGGGACGACGGCACGCCCACCCAGGACCGTGGCCGTTTCCAAGAATGCGAAGAGGCCATCCTGAAGGTGTGCCCCAACGTCATCCTCATCCCATCGACCGGCGGTGCCGTCGGCATGACGCCCGACGAGCGTCTGCAATCGACCGACACCGACCCGTTGCCCGAAATGGCTACCCTCGACTGCGGTACCTGCAACTTCGGCGACGAGATCTTCGACAACACCATGCCGACCATGCGCGCCTTCGGCACACGCATGATGGAACGCGGCATCAAGCCCGAATACGAATGCTTCGAGATGGGTCACCTCGACACCATCCTCAACATGGCCAAGAAAGGTCAGGCCCCTGGCGCTCCCATGCAGTTCAACTTCGTGTTGGGCGTGCCCGGCTGCACTCCCGCCACCGTCGCCAACCTCTGCTGGCTCGTGAACGGCATCCCCGCTGGCTCCACTTGGACCGTCACCGGCGTAGGCCGTCATGCCTTCCCGATGGCTGCCGCTGCCATCGCCATGGGTGGTAACGTCCGCGTGGGCTTCGAGGACAACCTCTACCTCTCGAAGGGCGTGCTTGCCAAATCGAATGGCGAACTCGTTGAAAAGGTCGTGCGCCTCGCCAACGAACTCGGTCGCCCGATTGCCACCTCCGATGAGGCTCGCGAAATCCTTGGGTTGAAACCTCGTAATTAATAATTCCGACTGCTACGATGAGACAGCCCTACAAACGAACAACAACCTAATAGTAAACACTTGAATGAAATGGAAGCGATTTATATAATTTCTATAATAATCTATTTGGTAATCACAATCCTCGTGATTGTAAAAATCTGCCAAATAGCAAACAATACAAAGGAAACGAATGATCTTCTACGCAAAATGGTCAATCAAGATATGCCAGACCAAGAGACTCCCCAAGTGTCTACTACTAACAAAAATGAGGATGACAATAGCGTTTTCCCTATGGTAGTGCATTATTAAACAGTAAATTAAACATTTAAACAATTAAACAATAAACAATTAAACAATAAACAATTAAACAACAATAAAGCAATGCAAAAACATGGTAACAAATACGGTACTCACCGTGTAATCGAACCCGTCGGCGTACTGCCGCAACCCGCTAACAAGTTGAACAACAACATGGACGAGATTTGGGACAACGAGATCCTCATCGACGTGCAGACCCTGAATATCGACTCCGCTTCGTTCACCGACATCCACAACTACGCCAAGCAACAGGCTGGTGAAGGCGCAAGCCAAGAGAGAATTATGGAAGAGGTGAAGAAGGAAATGTTCCTCAACGTCGAGCTGCAAGGCAAGCACCGCAACCGTCGTACCGGCTCTGGCGGTATGCTCCTCGGCAAAGTCGAGAAGATCGGCGACGCCCTGAAAGGCAAGATCGACCTGAAGGAAGGCGACCGCATCGCCACCCTCGTCAGCCTTTCGCTGACTCCGCTCCGCATCGACGAGATCCTGGAAATCCGTCCCGACGTTGACCAAGTCGACATCAAGGGCAAGGCCATCCTGTTCGAAAGCGGCATCTATGCCAAGATTCCGGATGACATGCCTGAGAAGCTCGCCCTGAGCGCTTTGGATGTGGCTGGTGCTCCTGCCCAGACAGCCAAGCTCTGCCAATACGGCCAAACCGTCGTCATCCTCGGCGCTGGCGGCAAGAGCGGTATGCTCTGCGCCTACGAAGCCAAGAAGCGCGTCGGCGTCACGGGTAAGGTGATCGGTATCGCCAACAGCCCCAAATCGACCCAGCGCATCAAGGACCTCGGCTTCTGCGACATCGTGGAAAGCGCTGCCGGCATGACTCCCGTGCAGGTTTACGAACTCGTTGAACGCCTGACCAACGGCAAGATGGCCGACGTGACCATCAACTGCGTCAACGTGCCCGACCAAGAGATGACCGCCGTGCTCTGCACGAAAGATGACGGTATCGTCTACTTCTTCTCGATGGCCACCAGCTTCACCAAGGCCTCTTTGGGTGCTGAAGGCATCGGTGCCGACGTGAACATGATCATGGGCAACGGCTACACCAAAGGCCACGCCGAATTCACCTTGCAGGAACTCCGCGAAAGCCCCAAGCTGCGTAAGATCTTTGAGGAATTGTATGCATAATTAGCTGTCAGCTATCAGCTATCAGCAGTCAGCCTTGGTGCCGATTGCTGATGGCTGACGGCTGAATGCTGAAAGCTTAACACTATGGCAGAATCAAGAAGAAAACAATTGTTCCCGGAAGTCACCGACGAGCAGTGGAACGACTGGAAATGGCAGGTGAAGAACCGCATCGAGACGCTTGAGGACTTGAAGAAATACGTGAAGCTGACCGCAGAGGAAGAAGAGGGCGTGAGAAAGACCCTTTCGACCCTCCGCATGGCCATCACTCCTTATTATCTGAGCCTCATCGACCCGAACGACCCGCATGACCCCGTCCGCCGTCAGTGCATCCCCACCGCTTTGGAAACCCATCAGGCGGCTGCCGACCTGCTCGACCCGCTGCACGAAGACGAAGACTCGCCGACGCCCGGCTTGACCCACCGTTATCCCGACCGCGTGCTGTTCCTCATCACCGACATGTGCTCCATGTACTGCCGTCACTGTACGCGTCGTCGTTTTGCTGGCCAAACCGACAACGAATGCGGTCCCGACCGTATCGAGAAAGCCCTCGAATACATCGAGAAGACCCCGACCGTCCGCGACGTGCTGCTCTCTGGTGGCGACGCCCTGATGGTGAGCGACAAGAAGCTGGAATACATCATTTCGCGTCTGCGCCAGATCCCGCATGTGGAGATCGTCCGTTTGGGCACCCGTACCCCTGTGGTCTGTCCGCAGCGTATCACGCCTGAACTGTGCGACATGCTGAAGAAGTACCACCCCGTGTGGATCAACACGCACTTCAACCACCCGAACGAGGTGACCGCCGAGTCGCGCCGCGCTTGCGAGATGCTGGCCAATGCCGGTATCCCGTTGGGCAACCAGAGCGTGTTGCTGCGTGGCGTCAACGACTGCGTCCATGTGATGAAGAACCTCGTCCATGAACTTGTCAAGATGCGCGTGCGCCCGTACTATATCTATCAGTGCGATCTCTCGATGGGCTTGGAGCACTTCCGTACGCCTGTCTCGAAAGGCATTGAGATCATCGAAGGACTGCGTGGCCACACCAGCGGCTTCTGCATCCCGACCTTCGTCGTCGATGCTCCCGGTGGCGGCGGCAAGACTCCGGTCATGCCCCAGTATGTCATCTCACAGGCCCCTGGCAAGGTGGTGTTGCGCAACTTCGAAGGCGTCATCACGACCTACACCGAGCCGACCGAGTACCACAGCGAGTGCAACTGCCCCGAGTGTCAGGCTGCCCGCGCCAAGGAACAGGTGCCTGCCGACAAGGCCGTCGACGGTGTGATTTCACTGCTCGAAGGCGAGAGAATGAACATCGAGCCGAAGGCTTTGAAGCGTCATGAGCGTAATGAGAACAGATAATTAATTAAGGTGCAACTGTAGGGACGCGAGTTTCGCGTCTCTACAGATTGCCACCATGAAGCAGAATATGGGTAATTATAGAGCCAACATACTAAAAAAGAATAAATTAGCATCTGATTCAGTTGTAAAGAATATCTTTATAACTGCCGAGGAAATCTCGGTAGTTCGCAAAGAAGGAAGGCGAATTGAAGAAGTGCGAGTATGTAAGGAATTGTTACCAACTGCTTCAACTTGTGCAAAAATTGCACAGGTTCAAATGGGAGGCAAAATGGATCGTCAAACTATCGCAAAATTTGCGATAGTTCAAAAGGAAAGCAATGTGCATTTTTTGCACATCGGTGTCTCATTGAAGGATTTGGGAAAGAAACTCTTCGCTTTCTCAAAACTTGAGATTTCGCCCGAGGTTATACAAGGTAATTAATATGACAAACTTAAAAATCAATTAGTTATGAGATTCACTCGTTTCAATAAACACATATTGGTCACAATAGCCCTCGCTTTTCTCTTCTGCTTTTCTGCAAAATCGCAAATTACCTACATTTCAAGTTTGGATAATCACAGAGAAATCTATACAGATGGAGCGATTAGTTTTGACAAAGTTTCTTTGACTATTTCGCTTGATGGAAAAAATGGGTATAAGTTGGTATTGAATTGTGTTTCCATAGGTATGTTTGATGATACATATGCTGATTGGCGATTATCATATGGTATATGCAATGTTGAAGGTGATAAGATGTTTCTTACCGATTCTATATTTGGTTTCATTATGGAATTGGAAATTCAAAATGATAGTACACTTAATACGGTTAAGGGTATTGATATAATGAATGGAAAAAAATTCTATTATAATGGAACAAACGGATTTCCTTCTTACTCAATTCACAATGATATTCAAAGGAAAGAAATAGATGAATGTCATAAGATTCAAACAGATTATAATGTTCATTTTGGCGTATATCAGAATCGGAAAGGAGGAACTTTTAAACTAGTGTTGTTAAGAAATGGTAGGTATGAATATAGTCTAGATGGTATATTAATATCCAAAGGAAGTTGGGAAGAAGATGGAAATTTGTTATTGCTTCAAGATGAAACATTGGGTCAAATGATGTTTGCTACTTTTGAAATGGACGGCAAGATAACAAATTGTTTACCTGGCAATGTTCGTCGATTATCGTTTGAAAAGATTACAACAGAATAAATATAGATACTACAAATGACCTTCATCGATGACATATTGAACTACGACAGCCTCTCGATAGTAGGCTTGCAGAAGAACACGGGGAAGACCGTCAGTCTGAACTATGTGCTCGACCGTCTGCCCGTCGATAGGAAGCGCATTGCCGTGACTTCGATAGGCATTGATGGAGAGACCACCGACCAGGTGACGCGCACCCAGAAGCCGGAGATCTACCTGCGCCAGGGGATGTATTTCGGCACGTCCGAGATGCACTACCGACAGCGCCGCATCGTCTCCGAACTCATCGATGTGAGCGACGAGAACACCTCGTTGGGTCGCGTGGTGACGGCCAAAGCCTTGACAGGGGGCAAGATTCTCCTGTCGGGGCCTTCGTCGGCCAGCGGATTGAAGCGCTGGATGAAGGATATGCACCGCGTGGGCATCGAACTCGTCATCATCGACGGGGCCTTGTCGCGGATGAGCCTCGCTTCGCCCGCCGTGAGCCAGAGCATGATACTCGCCACGGGCGCGGCCTATTCGACCAACATGAACACCTTGGTGCAACAGACTAAGTTCGTGGTAGACCTCATCAACATCGGACTCAGCAGCGACGACAACCTCAAACTGCTGATGCCCATCGAGAAAGGCGTGTGGTACATCGACGACGAAGGCGCGTTGCACGAACTGAGCAACATCTCCTCGCTGTCGCAGGACTTCCGCTTCGAGGGCATGGACCGCTGCAAGACGCTTTATGTAGCGGGTGCCTTGGTGGACGGATTCCTCGAAAAGGTGAGGAAGAACCCGAAACTGAAGACCACCGAATTGGTGGTGCGCGACTTCACGAAGATTTTCGTCAGTCCACAACAGTACAGAATGTTTTTGAAAACTGGTGGCACGCTTAGAGTGCTGCAAAAGAGCAAGTTGATCGCCGTGACGGTGAACCCGACCTCGCCCTTGGGCGTGACTTTGGACTCCGACACGCTTTGCGCCCGACTTTCGGAGGCGATTCAACTGCCGGTTTATGATTTAATGAAAGACAATGTCGATGATTGCGTCCCGCAATCATCCCAAACAAAGAGCGTTTGCGAGACGCAAACGTCGACAATGAGATGCAATTGAGAGACCACATAGAATCGCCCTGCGGCCTGCGCTTCATGTTCGAGCAACTCGAACTGCAAGCAGGCTATACGCGCCGTTGGCTGCTCGACCAGCCGATGATGCGGACAGGGGAGGAGATTGCCCAAACCTACGCCGTGCTGCGTCGGTTTGTGGAGTTCATCGCGCAGACCGACACACCTTATATTAATACGCTCCAGTTCCGCCTGCAAGGGCTGAAGGACATCCGCACGACCATCAAGAACCTGAGCCAAAATGCGGTGCTTGACGACATCGAACTGTTTGAGGTGAAGCATTTGGCGATTTTGGCCGTCGATGTGGCGGAACGCCTAAGGAACCACGGCTTGGATGATGCCGTCGCAATCCCTGACCTCAACGAGGTCATTACCATCCTCGACCCTGACGGGCTGAAGATGGCGACGTTCTATGTGTATGACTCTTATTGTCAGGAGCTGAGAGACTTACGCTCGCAGATGCGTCAGCATCCAGAGCAGCAGGAAGAGCTGTTGGTGGAAGCCGCCGAGATTGAAGAAGGCGTGCGTCGCGACCTGAGCAAGAAGTTGCATCCTTTTGCGAAGGCATTGGAAGCCGCACAAGTGGCCTTGGCGAAGATTGACCTCAATCTGGCGAAGGCCTTGCAGATGAAACAGTTGGAATTGTGTTTCCCGAGCATTTCCAACAACGACGTGACCCGTTACGAAGGTATGTTCCACCCGCAGGTGAAGGATGCCCTCGAAAAGACGAAGAAGCAATTCCAACCTGTGACTTTGGAGTTCGGGCTGAAACCGACCCTGATCACGGGAGCCAACATGGGTGGCAAGACCGTGGTTTTGAAGACTTTGACCTTGTGCCAATACCTGTTCCAATACGGTTTTGGCATTCCGGCCCAATCAGCCGAGATAGCCGTCAAGGACGAGATCTATTTCTGCATTGGCGACGAGCAGTCCATTGAGAAGGGACTGTCGTCGTTTGCCGCAGAGATGAAGAACATAGATGCCGTCATCAAGGCATCGCGCGAAAACAGGAAGATAGTGGCGTTGATTGACGAGCCTGCGCGCACCACCAATCCCACTGAGGGGACGGCATTGGTCTCCGCCTTGGTGAAGGTGCTGGCCGACAAACATTTGAGCCTCGTCATGACTACGCATTACGATATAGAGCCGACCGATGCCCATTGCCTGCGGGTGAAGGGCTTCGAGAACGGCACGATGAACTACGAACTCGTGGAGGTGCAAGACGGCGAAGTGCCGCACGAAGCATTGAATATCGCTGAGAGTTTGGGGATTGATGCGGAATGGATTAGCGAGGCGAGGGAGATTTTAAACCCCTCGAATTCGAGGGGTTTAAATAGGGGGTCGAATTCGACCCCTTTGGGTGTTAAAAGTTAGTTATATAAACAATCAATGTATTAAATATTATTAATTATAAAATAGAAAAACATTTGAATAACAATAAGTTATAATTGCGAATACACTGTGTTCGCAATTGAGAGAAAAGAAAGATTGAGCAATGGCTAAAAAAGAACTCATAGTAAGCAAGGATAATCAGGTTGTGGTTTGTCAGCAGTCCGAGGCCTTTTTCTTGGAGATAAGGAGAATCATCGAGGAGGCCCGCAATAATGCGGTGCGTAGCGTTGATTATTGCCGAGTGCAAATGTATTGGAACATTGGAAGGCGCATTGTTGAGGAGGAACAACAAGGAAAGGATAGGGCAGAGTATGGTGCATATATTATCAAGAATTTGGCCAACAATTTGGAGCCAGAATATGGCAGCGGATTCAGCAAAAGGCAACTTGAATTAAGTCGCCAGTTTTATCGCACTTACCCAATTGCGAATACATTGTATTCGCAATTGAATTGGTCTCAGTATAAACTACTTATCGCCATTCCAGATGCTGATAAGCGAGAGTATTATCAGTTGGAAGCCGTGAACAATTGTTGGACAAAACGAGAATTGGAAAGACAAATCAATTCGATGCTGTATGAGCGTTTGTTGTTGAGCAACGACAAGGAAAGCGTGTTGGCCGTGGCGCGCAAGCAGCGCATTCCGCAAAGCCCGCGTGAGATTATCAAAGACCCGATGGTGCTTGAGTTTTTGGGCTTGGAGAAGAAGGCGAAATATTATGAAGAAGACTTGGAGTCAGCGTTGATAACGCATTTGCAGAACTTTATGCTCGAAATGGGCAATGGTTTTGCGTTTGTGGCTCGACAGAAGCGGATTTTGATTGAAGACGACGAGTTTTTCATCGATTTGGTGTTCTACAACAGGCTTTTGCGCTGTTTTGTCCTGTTTGAGTTGAAGACCGACAAACTGACACACCAGGATTTGGGGCAGTTGCAGATGTATGTCAATTACTATGACCGTGTGGAGAAACTTCCCGAGGAAAACCCGACCATTGGCATTTTGCTTTGCACCCAAAAGAATGACACGGTGGTGAAAATGTCGCTGCCGGAAAATAACTCGACGATACTTGCATCGCAATATACACTATATTTGCCAACAGCAGAACAACTAAAAAAGGAAGTGGAAGAAGTGAGAAACTTAATTGAAGGAGGAAAGGAGTGATGGAAAGAGGATTTATTAATAAAGGTATGCCGCAACGCGACAGGCTGATTGAACTGAACAAAATCGCCATCCAACAGATGAAGGTGCTGGAAGGCGTTGAGGAAAGGAGAATGCTGAAATGAGAAACCTCGATTTATACAATAGAATAAGCATCTTTTTAGAATTGTACTATCAACGGACAAAACTAAACGATCTCGGCGGTTTTTTAGGTGTTGCGAGTATGATTTCATTTATAGATACTAACAAGTCTATTGTGCTAGAGCCCCGTATGGTGGATATTTGCATTTGGGACGATTGGTTAAGTGTAATAGGGTTAAAACAACTTGTGCAGGAACCAATAACAATTCGTTATGAACAATATATAGAGGATACAGGGAAAATAGAAATAGCAGAAACCAATCAGCTCAATTACATGTTGGACTTTTTAAAATATATTGAACAGGATTGGGAGTATGACTGGAGTCAATTGTTTTATGATTTAGAAAATGATTTTCTAACAAGGGAAGAATGGGAGAAGAGTTATTTGCTATTGCAAGAAATACTACAGCAAAATAAATCAATTATTTAAACAACATAATAAAAATATGGAAAGTAAATTAGGACTTGATTTTAAGAAAGTGGAGTATGCCAGAGGGCTGGCGAAGAACATCGCTGACGATGTGCAGGCCTTCTGCGAGCAATACACCACGGTGGCCGTGGAGCGCACCCTCGCCCGACTGATGGGCATCGACGGCGTGGACGAAAGCGATGTGCCGCTGCCCAATGTGGTGGTGGACGCCATCAAGGACAAAGGCGTGCTCGGCGAGGGCATCCTGTTCTTCATCGCCAACGCCATGATCCAGACGGGCCTCAAACCCCAGGAGATTGCCGAGAAAGTCGCCAAGGGCGAACTCGACCTCACCAAGGTGGTGACCCGCGACCAGAAACAGATTGCCGCCACGCTGCAACCCGTCATCGACGAGAGCATCAACCGCATCCGCACCCGCCGCCAACGCCGCGAGCATTACCTCGAAACCATCGGCGAAGGCCCCAAGCCTTACCTCTACATCATCGTGGCCACGGGTAACATCTACGAGGACGTGGTGCAGGCCCAGGCCGGTGCCCGTCAGGGAGCCGACATCATCGCCGTGATCCGTACCACAGGCCAGAGCCTGCTCGACTATGTGCCTTACGGCGCCACCACAGAGGGCTTCGGCGGCACCTTCGCCACGCAGGAGAACTTCCGCATCATGCGTAAGGCCTTGGACGAAGTGGGCGAGGAGGTAGGCCGTTACATCCGCCTCTGCAACTACTGCTCGGGTCTCTGCATGCCCGAAATCGCCATCATGGGCGCTTTCGAAGGCCTCGACGTCATGCTGAACGACGCCCTCTACGGCATCCTGTTCCGCGACATCAACATGCAGCGCACCCTTATCGACCAATACATGAGCCGTATCATTAACGGCTTCGCGGGCGTCATCATCAACACGGGTGAGGACAACTACCTGACCACCGCCGACGCCGTGGAAGCCGCACATACCGTGTTGGCCTCCGACCTCATCAACGAGCAGTTGGCCAAGATCGCCGGTCTGCCCGAAGAGCAGATGGGCTTGGGTCACGCCTTCGAGATGGACCCGATGCTCGAGAATGGCTTCCTCATGGAACTCGCGCAGGCACAGATGACCCGCGAGATCTTCCCCAACGCGCCGCTGAAATACATGCCGCCCACCAAGTTCATGACGGGCAACATCTTCCGTGGCCACATCCAAGACGCGCTGTTCAACATCATCGGCATCTGGACGCACCAAGGCCTGCAACTGCTGGGTATGCCCACCGAGGCCATCCACACGCCGTTCATGAGCGACCGTTACCTCTCCATCGAGAATGCCCGCTACATCTTCAACAACATGAAGAACATCGGCGACGAGATGGAATTCAAGGAGGGTGGCATCTGCCGCAAACGCGCCCACGAAGTGCTCGACAACACCATCAAGCTGCTTGAGGAACTCGTCAAGGAAGGCCTGTTCACCGCTTTGGAGAAAGGCATCTTCGGCGACGTGAAGCGCCCGAAGAACGGTGGTAAGGGCCTGGCTGGCGTGACGCTGAAAGCTGAGAATTATTTTAATCCGTTTATCGAATTAATGAAAGGGAAAAAGTAATGAGCGAAGGATTGTATTCAATGGAGGCCAAGAACTACGACAAGACCTTAGACCTCACCAAGATAAAGCCCTACGGCGACACCATGAACGACGGCAAGATGCAGTTGAGCTTCACGCTGCCCGTGCCATGCGGCGCCGAGGCAGTGGAAGCCGCCAAGTTGCTGCTGAAGAAGATGGGATTGGAGAATCCCAGCGTGGTGTATTACAAGGAGTTGACACCTGGTTTCACTTTCGTTAACTGCTACGGCAGTTGCACCCACACGGTTGACTATTCGACAATCTACGTGCCGAAGGTGGAATCCACGACGATGGACATGTACGAGACCGACAAGTACATCAAAGAGAACATCGGGCGCAAGATTGTCATCGTCGGTGCCTCGACGGGTACCGACGCCCACACCGTGGGTATCGACGCCATCATGAACATGAAAGGATATGCCGGCCACTACGGATTGGAGCGTTACGAGATGATTGACGCTTACAACCTCGGCTCGCAGGTGCCCAACGAGGAGCTTATCGCCAAAGGCATCGAACTCCATGCCGACGCGCTGCTCGTCTCGCAGACCGTCACCCAAAAGGATGTCCACATCCACAACATGACCAACTTCATCGAGTTAATGGAAGCCGAAGGCTTGCGCGACAAGATGATCTGCTGCTGTGGCGGTGCCCGTATCACGCACGAATTAGCCAAGGAACTCGGCTTCGACGCTGGATTTGGAATGAACACCTACGCCGACGATGTGGCTTCGTTTGTGGTTCAAGAAATGGTGAAACGCGGAATGAAATGATTGTGTAAAATGTGTTGTTTTATAAAGTTGCACTTTACAAATCGACGCGAAATGTAAAGTGGCACTTTCGAAATCAACACAGAATTAATACTTTAAGAATATGTGTAACAAGGTTTTACAGACAAAAGTATTAGAAGATGATAGCGTTTTCCTGTTTGGCGCAAGCCGAACAGGAAAACCTATGCTTCTTTTAAATTCATACTTTTGCCCTTGTAAATCAAATAATGCTCTAAAACTATGAAAAGACTATTTACAATATTGACACTTTTAATATGTGTATGTTCACTAGCCTTTGCAACGGAAAACGAGGACATTAGCAAGTATAAGTTGAAAGAATACAGCACGGTGGAAGAATTCCAAGAAGCTTATTTGAATAAAGTGGTTTCTTATTTGCCAATCGTGAAAACCAGTTCAAGTATCCCTGATCATACTTATTTAGAACCCATTTTGGGATTTAGCTATGACTTGGAAATAAAACAGTATTTAGTAACGAATATCATAAAAACTTCTATAAAGAAATGTGAATGGCTGACTATGGAGTGGACAATAGAGGATATGGATAGTCACAAAACCAAGACTTTTACCGTGTTTTCAAACAACTACCCCAATGAAATCCCTTATACCGCTAAAGCACTTGGAGAAAAGTTCCTTTTCAGAGACTTGCCATTCTATCAATTAGAAGACTGGAAAGAAGAACACAAGTCAGAAATCGGACAGTTTTTCGAGAACAATAGGGTTAAGGCAAAATATGAGGTAATTGATCTGTTCCTAAAAATCGATAATGATCCGGATAAGATTCTTCTCAACGAAAAGAAAATTTTGAAATTTTACACCGTTCAAAACACGATTACAGGAGAAAAACATGACTACGTCGCTTCTAAGGCTCAGGAGCTTTGCTTTAAGGAAGACTTGTCTGGAGGTTATAGTTCCATTTTATCAAAGGTCGAAAAGCCGTCAAATCCCTCAGTAAAAAAAGGGAAGATAACCATAGTGGAAGATAAGGACAAGACGAAATACAACTACGAGGACAACTTTATCAGTATTACTATTTTCTGCACATCAGAAAAGTTCAATTTCATATTAAAAAACAAATCCGACAATTCAATAAAGATTATTTGGGACGATGCTGCTTTTGTTGATTATTCAGGAAACACATCTAGGGTAATGCATAGTGGCATAAAATACTCTCAAAAAGAGGCATCTCAACCTGCATCAACTATTATTAAAGGTGCTACACTTGACGATGTCGCCTGTCCCACAGCGAATGTTTACTATAGCACAATTCTGAAGGATTGGGTAACCAAGTCTATGTACCCCCAATATGCTACATATGGAGCAAATCAGATACAACTAATGCTCCCAATACAAATTAAAGATGTTGTCAATGAGTACATTTTTGTGTTTGATCTCAAATATGGTTACAACTATCCAGAAAGGCTAAATTTACCATAAAAAGAAAATCTTAAATCTTAAATCTTTAAATATCAAATTTTTAAATTAAAAATTATGGACAAAAATGAAATGAGAGAAGTGATCGCCAAGCGTGCTGCCAAGGAACTGCACGACGGCGATGTTGTCAATCTGGGTATTGGCATTCCGACTTTGATTCCTAACTACCTTCCCGAAGGTGTCACCGTGACCCTCCAGACCGAGAACGGCGCCATGGGTATGGGCCCGACCCCCGAAGAAGGCAAGGAAGACAAGAACCTCATCAACGCTGGCGGTGGCGCCATCACGCTGCTGCCTGGTGCCTGCACCTTCGACTCGGCCACTTCGTTCGCCATCATCCGTGGCGGCCATGTGAACGTGTCGTTCCTCGGCGCCTTGCAAGTGGATGAGAAGGGCAACCTCGCCAACTGGATTATCCCTGGCAAGATGGCTCCTGGTATGGGCGGTGCCATGGACCTCGTGGTCGGTGCCAAGCGCGTAATCCTTACCATGGAACACACCCAGAAAGGTGCTCCCAAGATCCTGAAGGAGTGCACGCTGCCTCTGACCGCTGCCGGACAGGTGAACATGATCATCACCGAGATGGGTGTCATGGACATCACCCCCGAAGGCATCGTGGTGCGTGAAATCCACCCCGAGTTTACCTTCGAGCAGATGCAAGCTGCCACCGAGGCCAAGCTCATCCTTGACCCCAACTGGAAACCCATGGACATCTAATCCCTGCGGACATGGACTACAGTTTCTTGAAGATTGAGCGGCACGACCAGATTACCGTCATGAAAGTGTCGGCGCCCAAGTCGTTGAACGCGCTCAACTCGACAGTCCTGAAGGAAATCGACGACTTCGTGAGCAACCTCGACACGAAGCAGACACGCGTCCTCATCATCACGGGCGATGGCGAGAAGGCCTTCGTGGCCGGTGCCGACATCTCCGAGATGGTGCACCTCTATGAGAAGGAAGGCTACGAGTTCAGCAAACTCGGTGCCATCGCGTTCCGCAAGATCGAGACGCTGCCTATACCCGTCATCGCTGCCGTCAACGGCTTCTGCCTCGGCGGTGGCTGCGAGTTGGCCATGGCTTGCGACTTCCGTTACGCCTCATCGAAGGCCAAGTTCGGTCAGCCCGAAGTGGGATTAGGCATCACGCCTGGTTTCAGCGGCACCTACCGTTTGGCCAAACTCGTCGGACAAGGCTATGCCAAGGAGATGATCTACACGGGCAAGGCCATCCGTGCCGACGAAGCCCTGCGCATCGGCTTGGTGAATGCTGTCTATGAACCGGAGGAACTGATGGACAAGGTGATGGAGACCGCCCAAAAGATGGTCGCCAACGCGCCTTTGGCCATCGCTTACGCCAAGCAGTGCATCAACGAGAGCTATGACCTGATTGCCGCCGACGCCATCGAGTTGGAGAACGTTGCTTTCGGCAAGTGCTTCGCCACCGACGACCAGAAGGAAGGCATGGCGGCTTTCTTGGAGAAGAGGCCCGCGAAGTTCGTCGGGAAATGATTGAATCAGCCATCAGCAGCCGGCTTCAGCAATGCTTGAAGCTGGCTGCTGGGAGGGCTGGAAAGAGAATTCAGCCTTCGAGGAAAACTTGAAGGCTTATGAAGAAAAAGTATTTGCTCAATTAATAGATGTACATGACCAAAGAAGAATTATTGCTGAAGTTGACTGATATTGAGTGGGATGATTTTGAATGCAAATCATGCCAAAACAAACTGTCGGAAGATGTGTGGGCAACTGTTTCGGCCTTCTCGAACACATCGGGAGGTTGGATTGTCTTTGGCATCAAACAGGTTGGGAAAAAGTTCGAGATTCAGGGCGTAAACAACGGCGAAAAGACTGAGTCAGACTTTCTGAACACACTGCGCAGCGAAAAGTTCAACCTAAGGTTGTCGGCAAAAGGAATGAAATACAACTTTGATGGCAAGTTGGTGTTGGCATTCTTCGTGCCGTCCTCTTTGGTGAAGCCCATCTATTACGGCAATACCATCAACACTTTCATTCGCACGGGTAGCGGCGACCGTCGAGCCACCGAAACCGAAATCATGGCCATGATGCGCGACCAAGCCTTTGGCAGCAAGAGTGAACAAGTGGTGGAGGGAACAAGTATTAGTGACCTCAACAAAGGTTCATTGGAAACCTTTAGGAACCAAATTCGTAACGACAATCCATCATTCCCCTACAAAAACCTGTCTGACGAACAATTCTGCGACAAAGTGGGCATTTCCAAAGACGGTCGGCTGACAATAGGTGGAATCCTGATGCTCGGTCAGCGTGACGTGGTTCAACGATATGTGAGCAACTTCTGGATCGACTACCTTGAAATACCCGGCAAGAGTCTCGCCGAAGCTCAAGTGCGATACACCTATCGTATGCAGGAGCAAGACAACATCTGGGAATCGTACCAGATTATCCTTCAGCGACTGCGCAACTTTGTGAATGCGCCTTACGAAGCCCGTCCTGATGGCATTGGTGCGGAAGATGAGTCGCAATTGTATGCTTTGAGGGAAGGTCTTACGAATTGTTGTGCCCACGCCGACTACTTTAGTCCTATGCATCCCACCATTCGGGTGTTTACCGACCGCATTGAGTTACAGAATCCGGGCAGGTTCATGTTCCCGCTTTCGGAATTGCGCACACAGATACATTCCATCCCGCGCAACCCAAACATCATCAAGTTCTTCCGCTATGCCAAATTAGGCGAGAATGCGGGCTACGGCATCGACAAGATACTGGCGTGGGAGCAACTCACCAAAGGCAAGGTGGAATTTGAAAGTGATTTGGTCAGCTCAACTATTACTTATTGGATAGGTGAACATGTTAGTGGTCAAGTAGGTGGTCAAGTAGGTGGTCAAGTAGGTGACCAAGTTAGTGAACATGCTAGTGACCAAGTTAGTGAACATGCTAGTGACCAAGTTAGTGACCAAGTTAGTGACCAAGTTCAGAGGCTAATAAACATAATACGAGATCGAGTCTTTACGATGGAAGTATTAATGAAAAAACTAAAAATGACAAGTAGAAGATATGTCAGAGTCAACATACTTAATCCGGCCATTAAAGATGGTTATGTCCTTCGTGCTTATCCAGACCAACCAAAACATCCCAAGCAGCGCTACTATCTTTCCGAAAAGGGATTAAAATTAGTAAAATAATGACACTCATAGGAAATAAACAAAAACATATTACAATGAAAACAAAAAGACTTTTCACCTTGTTTGCGCTCCTGCTGATGGCAGGAAGGGTGACAATAAAAGCGCAAGATTATGTGCCTTTCCTCCAGGAAGGTAATGAATGGAACACACTCAGCGTTGTGTCGGCTGGTTTGTTTATTGAAGGATATTCCAATTATGTCAATTGGTGTTCGGGTGACACCCTCATTGGCGGTGTTCAATATACGAAAATCATGGGAACCACAGACGGAAATAATCCTCATTTGTTTACATTGCTTAGGGAGGAGGATGGTAAAGTCTGGAACAAAGAATTAAATATTCAAACAGAAGTATTACTCTATGACTTCTCTGCCAATGTTGGTGATACTTTGAGAATTGGAAATTTTGATGAAGAACTTGTTTTAGATTCCATTAGTATAGAACAAATTGGAGGTGTTGACAGAAAAAAAATCTGGTTTGGACTTGAGTATGATTTCCTTGGTGAACCTTATGCTGTTGAAACATGGATAGAAGGCATTGGTAGCAGTTTTGGATTGCTGTGTAGTGGATACTGGGGTATTACGGGAGGTTATTATTGCGCTTTATGCTTTCATCAAAATGGATATCTTGTTTGGCAGAACCCTGAATACGATGCTTGTACCGTTACTGCCGTTGAAGAAACCAAAGACTCTGAAATCGTGCTTTATCCCAATCCTGCAAAGGAAAAAGTTACGATAGAAGGTGCTAAGGCTGCCAAAGTGGAGGTGTTCAATGCCCTTGGACAATTGGTGAATACCGTACAAGGCAGTAATGAAATCATTTTTGGAGGTTTACCCAAAGGTATTTATTCACTACACATTACCGCTACAAATGGCAAAATCTATAATACAAAATTAGTAATAAGAAGATAATCAACAAATTATAATGGTTATAAAATCTTAAATCTTTAAATTTCAAATCATTAAATTCCAAACATCATGAAAATCTGTGTTATTGGAACTGGCACTATGGCCAAAGGCATCGTGAAGGCATTCGCCGCCAAGATGCCCGTCGTCATGAAGAGCCGCACGCAAGCCAGCCTCGACAAGGCCATGGCTTCCATCTCGAAGGGCTACGGTAAGCTCGTCGAGAAGGGCAAGATGACCCAAGAGGCCGTCGACGCCCTGCTGAGCAACATCAGCACCACAACGGATTACGCCACCTTCGCCGATGCCGACCTCGTCATCGAGGCCGCCGTCGAGGAGATGCAACTGAAGAAAGACGTCTTCATGGAGCTTGACAAGATCTGCAAGCCCGAGACCGTCTTCGCCACCAACTCAAGCTCGCTGTCGATCACCGAAATCGCGGCCTGCACGAGCCGTCCCGCCCAATTCATTGGTATGCACTTCTTCAACCCCGCCGACCGCATGGCCCTCGTTGAAGTCATCAAAGGCCAGCTGACCAGCGATGAAGTGACCAAGTGCATCGTCGACCTCGCCACCTCCATCGGCAAGCAGCCCGTCGAGGTGAAGGAAGCCCCTGGCTTCGTCGTCAACCGCATCCTCATCCCGATGATCAACGAGGCTGTGGGCATCCTCGCCGACGGCATCGCCAGCGCAGAGGACATCGACAAGTGCATGATGCTGGGCGCCAACCACCCGATGGGTCCTCTGGCTTTGGCCGACCTTATCGGCAACGATGTCAACCTGGCCATCATGGAAGTGTTGTACAAAGAGTTCGGCGACCCGAAGTACCGTCCTCATCCCTTGCTCCGCAAGATGGTGAGAGCCGGCTTGCTCGGACGCAAAACTGGAGAAGGATTCTATAAGTATTAATGCAGAATGATGAATGCTGAATGCTGAATATCGCGATGCGACGCAACGATGCAGGGCTTTGCCTTATTCCGCATTCCGCATTCCTCATTCATAATTCAACAAAAAATGGATTTTAGTTATTCAAAGACAGAACAACTGTTCTTGCAGATGATTCGCTCGTTTGCTGAGAACGAAGTAAAGCCTTTGGCCGCCGAAGTCGATGAACAGGAGCGTTTCCCGATGGAGACCGTTCAGAAGATGGGCAAGCTCGGTATCATGGGTATCCCGATTCCGAAGCAGTATGGTGGCGCAG